>Ga0210391_10000048_pt1 | contig 141924 bp, 118 predicted proteins | sample IncBWC12OmetaG_FD_160573 | JGI IMG/M metagenome (GOLD analysis project Ga0210391, IMG submission 160573) | Forest soil microbial communities from Barre Woods Harvard Forest LTER site, Petersham, Massachusetts, United States - Inc-BW-C-12-O ...
ATCCTCCTCCATCACCTCAACTCGATCGCGGCAGGATATTCTGCCGGTCGGAATTCCCCTCCCCAGCGAACCGGACCCGCGAGCGGGACCCGATCTTTCTAGCCACCGCCCAGCGAAAACACAACGTCAATCGTGGTATCTACTTCGACAGGCTCGCCATTGAGCATGGTGGGTTGATACTTCCATTCATGCACGGCATCCATGGCAGCCCGCATCAGCAAGGCCGGCCCGGACACATACTGCAGTTCCTGGATCGAGCCATCCTTGGAGATGATGGCGTGCAGGCGAACGGTACCGGAAACGTGAGCCGTCTTGGCGATTGCCGGATAGGTCGGCAAAACCTGATGCATTAATTTCGCCGCTGCCACCTGGCCGCCTACTTTGATGCGGGTTTGGGTCGGTTTGGGTGGCGGAGGCGGCGCCGTATTCATAATTCCGCCGCCGAGCGCATCGCCGGTACCGCCGGCGACGCCGAAGCCGTTGCCGGTCGAGCCGACATCCGGCGCCTCGTCCTTAATCATTTCGACCTTCTTCGGGATAACGGTGGGCGCAGTCATCGTCTGCGGCTGAACGATGCGCGGCCGCACAACCTTTACGGGCGCGGCGGGAGGAGGAGGGGGCGGCGGCGGCGCCGGAGCCACCAGAAAAGTGTTCAGCATACCCTTGGGCAGTGCTTCGGTATAGATCAGCGGGATCAGAATCATGACCCCCACAATGATGAGCTGCACGCCGAACGAAGTGACAACGGTCCAGCGCTTGTGAGTCCCTTCCTGTTGTCCCGAGACGACCAGTTGATTGAACATAGGCTAGCTCCTTGCAACTGCCGGCCCGCGTTTACCGGCTGCAGATCCGGCGCGGACGGTTGCTGCCTGACCACCGTGATATTTGTTCCAGAGCACCACGATGGGCGCTGCGATGCCAAAACTGGAGTACGTTCCTACCACAACTCCGACTACCATAGCAAAAGAGAACGCGCGAAGAACTTCACCACCCAGCAGGTAAAGCACGAGCACGGTAAGGAACGTCAATCCGCTGGTGAGGATCGTCCGCGAAAGAGTCTGATTGATCGATTTGTTTACGATCTCCGCCAAGGGCTCGCGCCTCATGAGCCGCAGATTCTCGCGCACGCGATCGAAAATGACAATCGTATCGTTCATCGAATAGCCGACAAGAGTGAGCAATGCCGCAATCACCGTCAGCGAAATTTCGTAGTGAAACAGGGAAAAGAAACCCAGCGTGATCAGCACGTCGTGGAAGACGGCGATGACAGCCGCAGCCCCGTACACCCACTCAAAGCGGAACGCAATATACACCAACATACCGCCCAGGGCATAGATTGTAGCCCAGAAAGCCTGATGGCGGAGCTGGGCTCCAACCTTGGGTCCGACGATCTCCGCGTCGCGTATCGCGAACGTGCCGAGAGAATAATTGTTCGAAAGCGTCGAGAGCACCCCCGGCGTGGCGCCGGACACGTTCTTCAGCTCGTCGAAACTTGTGACGATTCCGCCGTGATCGGTGTCGCGCGCAGAGGTGAGCGAATTGGCCAGTTGCGTGTATCTGTCTCCCGCGCTGGTGCCGAGCGAGAGGGGATCTTTTTGCGTGAGGTCGGCGGCCAGGGCGCTGGGGGTGATCGAATTAAAATCGGGCTTGCCAGGGTTGGTCGCGCCGAACGTCTTGCTCAAAACGTCGAGGATTTTCTGTTTCCCGGCGTCGAGCGAATCCTCGCCCTGGGTCTGTTCGAGTCCGATCATCACGTCGTTCTGCGAGCCGACCGATTGGGTGTCACTGATTCCCTGGATCGTGCTGTTCGGCAAGCCGGCCTGTTCGAGGCCCTTGCGAATTTCATCGATGGGCGGCTTGCCCGCGAAACGCACGTACACCAGCGTGCCGCCGCGGAAATCGATGCCGTACATGACCGAGGGGTTTTTCGAGACGCGGGTGAAGATAGAGATCCAGCCGACGACCAGCAGAAGGGCGGAAAGGGCGACGAAATACTTCGCCTTTCCCATCCAGTCGACATTGACACCGTGGAAGAATTCCATGGCTAGTCCCGCCCCATTGCTTTGACACCATCCCGACGGACTTTGTGCCCGCCCGCGCCATCGATCCAGCCCATCCTAGTACTCAATCGAGCCCTCTATATACTGAGACGATCCTGCCGGTCCATGCGGGACAGATGGAAATCGAAGATCGCCCGCGACACATAGATCGAAGTAAAGACGTTAGCGAGCAAGCCGATCACCAACGTAATCGCAAAGCCCCGTACGGGTGTGCCCGACCCGAAAACGAATAGAAACACGGCAGATACGATCGTCGTCACGTGCGTGTCAATAATTGTCAAGAAGGCACGGTCGAACCCCGTATCCACCGCAGGGGCAGGCACTTTCCCATTGCGCAGTTCCTCTCGGATGCGCTCAAACACCAGAACGTTGGAATCAACGCCCATGCCAATGGTCAAAATCACGCCCGCAATGCCGGGAAGCGTCAGGACGGCTCCGGCTACGGCCATGAACGCCACCAGAATGATGAGGTTCATGATCAGGGCTACGACCGCATTGACACCGCTGAGCCGGTAGTAGATCACCAGAAAAATCATCACGACGATGATGCTGCCGATCGAAGCACGAACGCCTTCGCGAATCGAGTCCGCACCCAGCGAAGGACCCACCTCGCGCTCCTCCAGATATTTGATCGAAGCCGGCAGCGCGCCGGCCCGCAGGACGTGCGCCAAGTCCTGCGCCGTTTCCTGGCTGAAGTTGCCTTCGATCACGCCGCTGTCCTCGATCCGGCTGTTGATGACCGGAGCGGTATAAACCTTATTGTCGAGCACGATCGCCATCGGATGGCCGACGTTGGCTTCGGTGAAGGGTCCGAATCGCGCCGCCGCGGAATTCGTGAGATGAAAAGCCACGTCGTACTGCCCGGGATTCTTGGTGCTGGGCTCGGGTGTAGGATCGACGAGATCCTCGCCGGTAACGATAGGGTTGCGCGCGACGATGTAATACGCCTGCTGATTCTGATCCGCCGTGGAGCTGTCCAATCGGCCGGGCAGAATCATCGAGCCGACCGGGAGCACGCCGCCATTGGCCGCGAGCGCGGCGGCCTCGGAAGGATACGGCTGCGGACTGGTGACGAGAGTCAATTCCAACTGGCCGCTGGCTTGAATCACGGCCTTGGCGCGGGTGGGATCGCCTTCGCCCGGAAGCTGAACCAAAATCTCGTCATCGCCGTGCCCGGTGAAGGCGATCGTCGGCTCTTTCAATCCGATTTCGTTGATGCGCCGCTGGATCACTTCGAGCGATTGATCCATCGCAGATTTGCGGATGTCCTCTACGACGCTCGGCTTGAGGGTGAGCAGGTAGCCGTTCACTTCGCCCGCCGCCGAAGTCATCGTCCAATCGGGATATTGGTTGTTGACGAGATCGCGGAAGGCGCCAGACGCTGCCGGATCGATGCCGCGTATGAGAATGTGCGTGTCGTCGACGCGGCTAATTTCGGTGAAGCCGATGTTCTTGGTGTGAAGATCTTTGTTCAGCCCATCCACAGCCGAATCGCAGCGGTGGCCAATGGCTTCCTGGAGCTGCACCTGAAGAACCAAATGGCTGCCGCCCTTGAGGTCCAGACCGAGCTGAATATTGTCGGACAGGTTGTTTTTCAACTGCTGGCCCGACGTGGGGAACTGCGGCCGGCCGATGATGACGTAGATACAGACCAGCAGAACAGCAGCGATAAAGGCAAACTTCCACTTGAGCTGGGAACTCATGCCGGGCGCTAGCTCTCCTTGCTTTCGAGCTGGAGTCCGGCGATGGCGCTACGCGAGACTTTGATTTTCACTTGCTCGGCGACGCGAAGCTGGACCGCGTCGTCTTCCAGGCCGACGATCGTGCCGTAAATCCCGCCGTTGGTGATCACCTTGTCGCCGTTCTTCAAATTCTTCAGCATCTCATTGACTTTTTTCTGGCGCTTCTGCGCGGGCATGATCATCAGGAAATAAAAAACCACCATGATCAGGATCAGCGGGAGAAACAGCGTGAGCCCGCCCGACGGCGACTGGGCCTGCGCGAGCAAACTCGGGTCCGCCGGAACCACCGTACTGAGATTGAAAATCATTTCGCCTTTTCCACCCTGGTGGGCAATCCTGCCTCGGCCGGCAGGCCACGAATTTCAGATTCCGAAGATGCTTCCCCGCCCTCGCCGCGCCCAGCGCCCTCTTGTATTTGCCTACTGGAGGCGTGCCTGAAGGTCAGAGCGGAAACTTTCCAGCGTCCCAAACTCAATAGCCTTACGAATTTGTCGCATGATGTCAAGGTAAAAGTAGAGATTGTGGTGGGTGTTCAGGATGATGGAGAGAAATTCTCCCGTGGCGTAAAGGTGGCGCAGGTATGCGCGAGAGTATCGCCGGCACACGGCGCAGGCGCAGGTCTCGTCGACCGGCCCCCGATCCGTTGCGTACTGCGCGTTGCGAATCAACAGGCGGCCTTGCGAAGTGTAGAGGCAGCCATGGCGCGCGCTGCGCGTCGGCAGCACGCAATCCATCATGTCGACGCCGAGCGCCACGTAGTCGGGAATCTGTTCCGGCTTGCCCACTCCCATCAAATAGCGCGGGCGACCCGCCGGCAAACGCGCCGTGGCGGCCTCGGTCATCGCGCATGTGACCGCGTGCGTTTCTCCGACGGCGAGCCCGCCGACCGCGTAACCGGGGAAATCCAGATCGACCAACGCGTCCGCGTTTGCGCGGCGCAGCGCGGCCTGCGTGCCGCCCTGCACGATTCCGAACAGCATTTGTTTCGTCCGATCGCCGTGCCGCGCAAAATAGTCCCGGGATCGGCGCGCCCAATCGAGCGTGCGGGCGGCGGCTTCTCGCGCGCGCGATTCTTCCGACGGAGTCTCGATGCATTCGTCGAGAACCATCATGATGTCGGAGCCCAGCGCGATCTGAATCTCGGTGGATTTCTCCGGTGAAAGAAAATGCTCGGAGCCGTCGAGGTGCGAGCGAAACGTGACGCCTTGGTCCGCCACCTTGCGCAGACTGCTGAGGCTGAACACCTGAAAGCCGCCCGAATCGGTGAGGATCGGCCGGGGCCAGGACATGAAATTGTGCAGGCCGCCCAGGCCGCGAATCAGTTGGTGGCCCGGCCGAAGGTAAAGATGGTAGGTGTTGGCGAGAATGATCTGCGCGTCGAGATCTTCCAGATCCCGCTGCGTCTGCCCCTTTACCGTCGCCCCCGTGCCGACGGGCATGAACGCCGGTGTTTCGATCACCCCGTGCGGGGTGGTCAACCGGCCTCGACGCGCGCCGGTGGGATCGGTGGCAAGCACCTCGAAATGAAAACCCATCCGGCGAAGTGTATCAGGAGAAAGCAGCCGTTAAGCCGCCCTTGGCGAGCACGTAGACGAGCCAGATCGCGACCACCCACACGAGCGCACCGCCGAATTTCAGCTTTTTCGGAGAAACGGCGCTGAAGCCCAAGGCAAACAGGCAGAGAACCCAGATCGAAAAAATGTCGAGAGAATGGCACATCGCCACCAGCCATTTGGCGGTGCCTGTGGGAAGGAATGCACCGACGTCGGCGGCCAGGGGATTATTGAGGTCCACGTCTGCCGGTTCTTTCAGCAGGACCACCACGATTGCCAGCAATCCGCTCAGGAAAAACGGAAACCAAGCGTGAGCCGTAATCCCAAGCGAAGTTTTGAAATTCACCTTGATGCCCGCGCCCACGCTGAAAACACCCCAGTAAATCAATGCAATGATGACCACCAGGAGAAAATCCACGAGGACCACCTCGGGGTAGGCAAAAATCGGCGCGTATTTCAGCTGCATGTTGAGCGTTTGTTGCTGCTGCTGTTGGGAAAGCTGCTGAAAGCGCGATGAGCTGTCGAGCTGGCGTTGCATATAGGCGCGCCATGCGTTGGGCCGAGAGCCAAACGCGGCGACCACTCCCAGCGTGCAGAGGCACAGCAAGACGGTCGGCACCAACCAGGTCGGACGGCGAGCGATGGACGCGAACGTCTCCTTGGGACTGAAAATCACACCGACGATGCGGCTGAAAGGGTTGACGCGTTGGGGTGTTTCCGGGGCTTCGGGCGCTTGCTGCAAAGTGGCGCTGGCCATGGGACGCCTCCGCTGGGTGGTTTGTGGGCGATTCTACAGTGGACTACGTCCGGGAGCGAAAAATATAACGGCGGCTGACAAAGAATCGGGCTAGCGCGTGAGCACGCGGGTAATCGTGGGAGATACAAGCTCGTAGCGAACGTTGCGCCAGCGCATGCGGCGCGAGAGCAACGAGCTCACGAAATTCCAGGCGAAAAGAAATGGCACGACCGGGGCCAGCGCCGTCCAGACCCAACTCCATTGCGCGAGCTGGGCCTTCCATTCCGGCAGCATTTCCGTCACCGCGATGGTGCGCAACACGCCCTTGATCACCGCCAGAAACGGCACGACGAAGGCGACCAGCGCCAGATTCATCCACGGATCGCCGCCGGCCATCTGCAGGACGATTACAATCGCGGCGAAAAGCATGGTGATCACGTAGCCCAGGTGCGCGGCCATGCCCATGCCCCAACGCTTCGGCGCGTAGACGCGGGTGATCAGAATCTGCCGGTTCGTGAATTCGAGCAGGCTCGTACCGGTCCACGGATGCAAGGTAGCAGCCAGACATTCGGGGCAAAAAACGATGGGCTTGCCGGCGGCCTCCAGCGCGTGCGTGAGAGCAAAATCATCGCTGATGGCGCCTTCCCATGCATCCAGCACTCCGACGTCATTGAAGGTGCTGCGGCGAATCGCCGTCCCACCGCCCCAGCAGAAGTTTTCGCGCGGGCGCCCCAGCATGGTGGCCACCGAGGCGTTCCATGCCGAGGCCATGGCGCTGGCGAAACCTCCGGAGCCGATCGCGCGGCTGGGAAGGATCCAGCGATACGCCGTGGTCGCGCCGATGCGCGGATCCTGGAGAGGCGCGATCAGTTTTGTGAGCCAGCCTTTCGGCACGCGCACATCGGAATCGGTGAAGACGATGACTTCCAAATTTTCGGTGAGGCCTTCGACCGCCCGGCGCAGGTTGTGAACTTTTTCTCCGCAATTTTCCGGTGGCCCGGCGATCACGATATGCACGGGCCGCGGGCTGGCGGCCTTCACGCGCTCCACGATTTTCAGCGCGGGATCGAGGCTGGTGGCGAGAGTGAAAAAAATCTCGTAATTCGCATACTCAAACCGCGTCAGGGACATCAGATTGTCTTCGAGGCCGGGTTCGGCGCCTTTGCAAGGACAAATCAGCGCGGCCATTGGCGAATAAAATCCGGCGTGAGTCGACAAGCGTCCCCGGACCACGCGGAGCCATTCGTATCCGTCCCAGAGCGAATAGATCCCCAGCGCAATCTGCACGACGACCAGGAGGTAGAAGAAGTAGAGCACCGACGCCAGAATACTAGAAGGCCGCTCCGAGCGGGGTTTGCGCTGGCGTTGACTTGCCAGAACAGCACGGGTACACTTCGCCTGCGTCGAACGATCCGCCGTCATTCTGTTCCCCGGGCACTGTCCCAGCTGACATACCACAGGAGGGTCGATGTCCACATCAGCATCGCTTGCCATCAACGAGTCAAAACTTCACGAATTCGTCATGAAAGCCGTGGGTGAAATGGGTGCGGCAATGAATGCGGCGCTCATCATCGTCGGAGACAAACTCGGTCTGTACAAGGCAATGGCCGGCGCGGGGCCCCTGACGTCGGCCGAGCTCGCGCAGAAAACCAAAACAGCCGAACGCTACGTTCGCGAATGGCTCTCGGCACAGGCGGCGGGCGGATTTGTCACCTATGACGCGGCCACCGGAAAATTCACGCTGCCCAACGAGCAGGCCATGGCGCTTGCCGACGAGCAAAGCCCTGTGTTTCTGCCTGGATTCTTTCAGATGCTGGGCGCGTGCTTCGTCGATGAGCCTAAGATTTCGGAGGCCTTTCGCACCGGGAAGGGATTCGGCTGGCACGAACACGACCACGCGCTCTTCACCGGCTGCGAGCGCTTCTTCCGGCCGAATTATCGGGCTCACCTGACGAACGAGTGGATTCCGGCGCTGGGGGACACGAAGGCCAAACTCGAACAGGGCGTGAAAGTGGCGGACGTGGGCTGCGGGCTCGGCACTTCCACGATCTTGATGGCGCAGGCGTTTCCGAAATCGACGTTTGTGGGCTTTGACTATCATCCACGGTCGATCGAGCTGGCAACCGATGCGGCTGCGAGAGCCGGCGTGGGCGACCGCGTCAAGTTTGAAGTCGCCGCGGCCAAGAACTTCCCCGGCACCGGATATCACCTCGTAACGTTCTTTGATTGCCTGCACGATATGGGTGATCCCGAAGGCGCCGCGAAACACGTGTTGAGCACGCTCCATCTGAATGGCGCGTGGATGATCGTCGAGCCTTTCGCCAACGACAAGCTCGAAGACAATTTGAATCCGATCGGGCGCGTGTATTACGGAGCGTCCACGTTTCTTTGCACGCCGGCGTCGCTGTCACAGGAAGTGGCGCTGGGGCTCGGTGCGCAGGCAGGCGAAGGGCGGCTGACGAACGTGCTGAAGTCGGCAGGGTTCACGCGGGTGCGGCGGGCGGCCCAGACGCCGTTCAACATCGTCCTCGAGGCCCGGCCGTAGGATGGATCCGCACTCTTCATTGCCTGGCAGCCACGTTCGGAAGGCCGCCGCCACCTAAAACGCGTCTTCAATTGGAGCGGCGCCGAGAAAAGACTTTTCGCAGCACACGTTCGGCCGCCGCGTCGATTTCCAGCTGAAACTTCCCGGCGGCGCGGCGGGCCTGCTCCATCAGCGAGGGGTCGAGCAGGAGGGCGACGCGATCGACGAACGGCCCGGATGCCGCCGCTCGCCTCACCGGACGGGAAGGCTCGCGCGCCGAAAGCATTTCGTAGAGTTCCAGGTCGCGCCAGAACTGCTGCGCGTCTTCGTTGTTCCACGTGAGCGCCTGGCCCAGGGCGACAAAAAACTCCTCGCGAAAAAGGTCGAGAAAGGGGATCGCGAGATCAAGGCCCGAGGAGCTGCGCTTCAGCTTCGCGCGCGCGGATTTCTGGCCCTTTTTTTTCCCGGACGGCCGCGGCCGCGATCCGCCGCGAACCGTCACACTGACCTTCAGGCGGGCGGGTAGCGCCGCCTCGATGCGCATCACCGCCGCCAGAATCGATTCGCGGCGAATCATCTGGAGCTGTTCGCGGTAGAACGCTGGCTGGTCGGCGCGCCCCGGACGGCGATTCTCGGCTGCGTACATGTCGAGAAATCGCCCGACCATTTCGTTGCGATCGAGCGTGGCGAGCAGCATGGCAGCGGCTTCGCGCGCACGAATCACCAGCTCTCGCGGACGATAGGGCATCGGCTAGCTGTACGCGAACGCACGGCGCGCCGCAACTGAAAATGTTTCTCGCGCGCTCAAAGGAAAAGGCCCGGGCTTTACTCAATCTGCCTTGCCGGCAGACATGCGCCCGGGCCTTCGTGAATGGCGGATTGCTTCGCGTTTCGAGTTGTTGTTAGTGCACCGGTCCGACGGCCGGGTGCTGGGTTCCCAGCGGGCCGGCCGTTGTCGGCCGAACCGGCTTGTCGAACTTGCCCAGCGCGATGTCGAGAGCCTCTTCCACGCGGCGCACGAAGTGGATCTTGATGCCCTCGAGCATCTCGGGCTGCAGATCCTCCTGCACGTTTGGTTCGTTTTCCGACGGCAGAATGACCTCGCGAATCCCGGCGCGTTTCGCTCCCAGCACCTTTTCCTTCACGCCGCCGATCGGCAGGACGATACCGGAGAGAGAAATCTCGCCAGTCATCGCCACTCCCGGCCGAACGGGACGTCCGGTGAGCAAGCTCACCAGCGCCGTCACCATGGCGACGCCCGCCGATGGTCCGTCCTTGGGGATCGCACCCGAAGGCACGTGGATGTGCAGGTCGAGCTTCCGAAAGAAGTCCGCGTCGATGCCGTAGCGGTCGGAATTCGACCGAACCCAACTCAAAGCGGCCTTCATGGATTCCTGCATCACCTCGCCGAGATGGCCGGTCATGGTGAAGCCCTTGCCGCCGCGAGCTTTGCTGGCCTCGATGAAGACGATGTCGCCGCCCACGGGTGTCCACACCAGACCGACGGAAACGCCGGCCTGCTTCACGCGTTCCTCCGCCTCCTTTTCGAGGCGGAATTTCGGCACGCCCAGTGCTTCGCGAACCACTTCCGGCGTGACCACGAGCTTGTCCATCTTGCCTTCGGCCATGCGCCGCGCCTGCTTGCGGACGAGCGTGGCGATCTCGCGTTCGAGACTCCTCACACCCGCCTCGCGCGTGTAATGATGGATCAGGTCGTGAAGCGACTCGTCCGTGAACTCGATCTGCTCGCCGAGCGTGAGCCCATGCTCCTTCGTTTGCCGAGGGAGCAGGAACCGCTTCGCGATATGGATCTTCTCTTCCTCCGTGTATCCGGCAAGTTCGAGAATCTCCATGCGGTCGCGCAACGGTTCCGGAATCGGGTCGAGCCAGTTGGCGGTCATCACGAAGACCACCTTCGACAGGTCGAATGGCACGTCAAGATAGTGATCGCGGAACGTCGAGTTCTGCTCCGGATCAAGCACTTCCATCAACGCCGCGGACGGATCGCCGCGGAAATCGCGGCCGAGCTTGTCCACTTCGTCGAGCATCAAAACCGGGTCCATCGTTTCGGCGCGCTTGATGCCCTGAATGATCTGGCCGGGCAGTGCGCCGATGTATGTGCGCCGGTGACCGCGGATTTCGGCTTCGTCATGCATGCCACCGAGCGAGATGCGGACGAATTTGCGGCCCATGGCACGCGCAATCGACTTCCCGAGCGAAGTCTTGCCCACACCCGGAGGTCCCACGAAGCAAAGAATCGGACCCTTCATACCCGGCTGCAGCTTTTTCACCGCGAAATAATCGAGGATGCGCTGCTTGACCTTGTTCAGGTCGAAATGATCCTCGTCTAGAATTGCCTGTGCCTTGGCGATGTCCATCTGCTCGTCGCCGGTGCCGGAAGTTTTGTTCCACGGCAGCGCGGTCATCCATTCAAGGTATGTCCGCGATACCATGTACTCGGCAGAGGCAGGAGTCATCTTCGCCAGCCGCTTGAGTTCGCGTTCGCACTCTTTCTTCGCGTCTGCGGACATTCCGGACTCTTCGACCTTCTTGCGGAGCTCTTCAACTTCCGATTGTCCGTCCTCGGACTCGCCCAGCTCCTTCTGAATTGCTTTCAACTGTTCCCGCAGCAGGAATTCACGCTGGCTCTGGTTCACCTGTTCCTGCACCTGGTCATGAATCTTGGTGCGAAGCTCGAGAACCTCCTTCTCCTTGGAAAGCTCACCGGAGAGTGTTTCAAGCCGCTTGCGCACATTGAAGGTTTCCAGCAGCTCCTGACGAACCATAGTATTGAGTGAAGGCAGGGTGGAGGCGACGAAATCGGCCAGCCTGCCCGGCGTGTCGATGGCCGCTGCTTCGCTTTGCAAATCGTCGGAAAGCTGTGGGGAGCGCGCCACGACTTCGCGGAACAACTCCTGAACGTTGCGCTCGAGGGCCGTCAATTCGGCGTCGGTCTGATCGTCGAGATCGGGCTGGCTTTCCACGCGGGCTCGCAGGAACGGCTTTAGTCCGACCACTTCGATCACCCGCAAACGGCCCAGGCCTTCGAGAAAGGCGACGACATTTCCGTTCGGCATGCGCACCATTTTGTGAACCTTGGCAAGCGTGCCGACGCTATGAAGGTCGCTTCCGGCCGGCGATTCGATGCGCGGATCGAGCTGCGCCACTACGCCGAGCAGTTTTTCGGGACCATCGAGAGACTCAAGAAGCGCGAGCGAGCTTTCACGGCCGACCGGCAGCGGCATAATCGCGCCGGGGAAAAGGACCGTGTCGCGCACGGGAAGAATGGCGAGCTCTTCGGGTACAACCCTTGTCTGCGTTTTGGCCATTGAAGCCCCCTTGGCACAATAGACGATAAATACGAAATAAACCTATTTGACAGCTTTATCGGCTGTCGAAAGGGTTAGATGCAAGACAACGCAAGAAAGATTTATCGAATCTTCGCGTGAATCTATAAACGGACCTTAGTGTATCACACTAAAGGAGAAAGTCAAACGCGGTGGCCGGCTCCGCAACGTCATTAACGGTATATTTTACAGTGCTTTACGCTACTCTTGCGTGGTCTTGAATTCTGCTTGGACAAGCTGCAGCGCGCCTTCCCGCGTGGTAACCTTGCCGCTGAGCTGAGCCTCCTCTACAGCCTCTAGGATGGCATGGAAAGGGGGCCCGGGCTTATAGCCCATGGCGATAAGGTCGTCGCCCGTGACGAGCCGGGGCGGCCGGACCTGCTCGGGAGGGGTCTCCGCCAGGAATCGCCGGACGTGATCGTAGTTGTCAAGATGCCCGTGGCTTGACTGGCAGTCCAGGTGGTGCAGTTCGAGGTGTTCGTCAAATCTGTCGAGACGCACGAAACGTTTCAAGGTGGAAGTCTTCATCTGCGGCACATCCTTGAAGCGCATGTGGTTTGCGACCAGCGCCATGATTTGCGCTGTGTCGTCGTTTGAAAATCGCAGGCGGCGGCATATTTCCTCGGCGATTCGAACTCCGACTTCGGGATGCTCGTCGAAGCGGATGCGATCATGGGGACCGGACGGCGGAGTGAACGTCGGCGGTTTGCCCACGTCGTGCAGCAGGACTCCCCACGCGAGCGTTGGCGAGCAGCCGGCAGGCAATCCGCCGATCATCATCAGCGTGTGAGTCCACACGTCGCCCTCGGGATGAAATTGCGGCGGCTGCTCGACGCCTTTCATTCGCGAAACCTCCGGCAACAGCTCGTCGAGCAAACGCGTCTCGTCGAGCAACTCGAATCCGCGGCGCGCGGAGCCTTCGGTCAGGATTTTCGTAAGCTCGTCGCGCAGGCGCTCGGCCGAAACCTCGTGAATGTGGGGCGCCAGCCTGACGATGGCCGTGAAGGTAGAGGCCTCGACGGCGTAGCGAAAGCGCGCGGCGAACCGCACGGCGCGGACCATGCGCAGCTTGTCTTCGGTGAAGCGTTCGGCGGCGCGGCCGATGGCGCGAATGATTCCTGCGCTTAAATCCTTGCGCCCGCCGACGAAATCGAGAATCTCGTTCGTCTGGGGATCCAGCAGCAGCGCATTGATCGTGAAATCGCGGCGCTTTACGTCTTGTTCCGCTGAGCTCGCGAAAACGACCCTGTCAGGATGCCGCCCGTCGGAGTAGCCGACATCGGACCGAAACGTGGCGACTTCGACCTGGAGGGGAGCGCCCGCTGCGGATTCCTCCGGAACCTCGTTGAGAACGACAATGACCCCGAACTTCGCGCCCACCGCGAGGCTGCGCGGAAAAAGCTGCTGGACCCGGTCGGGCGTAGCGTCGGTTGCGACGTCGTAATCGGCGGGCTCGCGGTTCAGCAGGATGTCGCGCACGCATCCGCCGACGAGATAGGCCTGATGGCCCGCTACGCGCAGCGTGCGGCAGATCTGTTCCGCGAATTCGCGAGCGTCCATTCCGATAATTATGTCCAAAAAGCGCCGGCGTTGCTACGAGGTGACGCGAAGCACCAGACACGTGATGTCGTCATGCTGGCGCGCCGCGCCGGCAAAGGCATTCACGCCCGCCATGATTCCCTTCAGCATCGCCTCGGAGCTCTCATTCGGCGCGGATTCAATCGAAGCCAACAGGCGCGATTCGCGGTATTCCTCCTCTGAGTCATTGATCGCCTCGACCAATCCATCGGTAAAGATGACCAGCAAATCGCCTGGCTGCAATTGGACGCACGCCGACGCGTAAGCGATCGGTTCGTCAGTGAAAGACGGCAGCCCAAACGGCGGACCTCCGGCTGAAAGCCGCTCGATGGCTCCGGAAACGCGGCGGAGAATCGGGTCGTTGTGGCCGGCGTTTACGTAGTGCATCTCGCGCGTCCGCAGATTCATTTCGGCAAGGAAGGCGGTGGTAAAACGCCGCCCGTCGAGGCTGTGCGCGCGGCAGTAGTGGTCGAGACCATCGACGATTTCGCCCAGAGGCACCGGCGTGATCGCGAGCGCGTGCAAACTTGCCTGAAACGTGGCCATCAGCAACGCGGCCGGCACGCTCTTGCCGGCGACATCCGCGACGGCTACCAGCAACGGCCCCATGGCAGCCGATTGCGCGGGGACGGGCCGGAGAAAGGCGTCGTAATAGTCTCCGGCGACAGTGTTTTGCGGCCGCGTCGAAAAGGCGATATCGATTCCATCGATCTTCGGCGGGCTTTCGGGCACGAGCCACTGCTGGATTTCGCGCGCGATTTCGAGGTCGCGCTTCATCGTCACGCGATCGGCCAACTCGACGGCGAGGAGAATGAAAAGGATCGCGACGCCGATCCCGCCCATGTGAAGGCTGAATTCCTGCTTCTCGCCCCAGCGGATGTCCGGCTGGATGAGCAGTAGAGCGATCGCGACCAGCAGCAGCACGCGGCGAGCTGGCGAAAGCTTCATCAACATCGCCTGGAAGAGCGCCAGGATCGTGCGGAAGATTCTTCGCGGGCCGCGCGCATTTCCGACCTCGTCCCAATTGACGTCCTTGGCGTAGAGCCGATAGCTCGATTTCGCCTCGGAGAGGAACTGGCGTCCGAGAACGTCCAGCTCGATGCCCTCGGTAACGCGTTGCCAGAAATCGCGGAAGCGATGGCGCTTCGGCTTGGCCGGCGGCTCGAAAGGAAGAGGCGCGGCGGTCATTCGCGCTCCGCTGGCCCCGAGAGTGAGCCACCGAGCTGGAGTTTCGAGAAACCGAATTTGTCGCGCAGGCGGTCGGTCGTTCGCGCGAGGCGTTCGAGCTTGTCGCGGCGGCCGGGATCGAGCAGATCGAGCTGCCCCGAACCCGCGGAAAATCCAGTGAGCGCGACGCCGACCAGCCGCAGCAGAGCTTTGCCGCTCCAAGCCTGAGTGAAAAGGTCGAGGACCGTTTTCAGAAAAACGGAATCAAGATCGGAAGGCTCGGCGAGCGTGTGGCTTCGCGTGATGGTGTGAAAATTCGCGAAGCGCACGGTCAACGTGATGGTGCGGGCGTGCAGGCCGGCATCGCGAGTACGCTTGGCCACCTTTTGGCAGAGATAGCTGAGCGTGGCGTGGAGCTTTTCGGAATCGTTCGTATCGGCCCCGAAGGTCTGGTTGTGCGAGAGGGATTTTGCTTCGGCATCGACGAAAAACTCGTACGAGTCGATGCCGCGCGCCTTGCGATAGAGCGCCGTGCCCCACCGGCCGAACAGTTCTTCGAGCCGTTCCTGCGAAAACGCCTGCAATTGGGCAATCGTTTCGACGCCGAACGCTTTGAGTGCGCTGTCGGTGACTTTGCCGATGCCGGGAATTCGGCGCGCGGCGAGGGGCGCTAGAAAAGCCGCTTCGCTGCCCGCAGGGACCCACACCAATCCGCACGGCTTGGCCTGATCGCTGGCGACCTTGGCGACCAGACGCGAGGCTCCGAGACCACCCGAGCACGGCAGCGAAGTCGTCGACGTAATTTCGCAAAGAAGCTTGTTCGCGGCCGAAAGCGGCGGCCCGTGCAGGCGTTCGGTGCCAGCGAGATCGAGATAGGCCTCGTCGATCGAGGCCATTTCGACGATGGGCGAATATTTCGCGAGGATCGCCGCCACGCGGTCGCTCCATTGGCCATAGAGCTCGTGGTGACCATCGAGGAAAATCGCCTGCGGGCAGAGTTTCGCAGCGGTGCGCAGGGGCATCGCGGAATGCACACCGAAGCGGCGTGCTTCGTAGCTCGCGCTGGTTACCACGCCGCGCTGATCGCGCTGGCCGCCTACGACCACCGGCTTGCCCTTCAGTTCCGGACGGGCGAGAAGCTCGACGGAAACGAAAAAGGCGTCCATGTCCACGTGCAAGATCGCAGCGGACGCTTCCCCAGCGTTCCCAACATGTCCATCGCGCTTCGCACGGAAGTGAGCCAGCTTCGGCATGGCCCCAATATAGCGCTCGAGCGGGACAAAATCCGAAGTTTCACTTGGTACGATTTTGGGCCATCAGGATTTCGTAACTCGATGTTTTCCCAATGCGTTCGGTCGCGTGCGAATACCGTGGTTTGGCGATGAGACCTGCACACCTGGTTCCCTGCGACTGGAAACCTGGTTGCTTGGGTGCCGATTTCGCGATGCCTCAAAATCGATTTCATAGTCGCGGGACCACGGGATTGGAGTCAGAGGATCTGCAAACCGGGAATGCCCGTGCACCCTTTTCGGAATGGCCAAAACTCGCGATGACGATCAGACGCGTTCGGCGGCCATCACTCGGGGGATTCCGGCAAGATCGTTCGTGACGCTGATGTTGGCCCAACGGCGTTCGGCGTGGAACATTTTGCGGACTGCCTCGGAGGAATTGTAGCCGAGCTCGAGGACGAGAATTCCGCCGGGTCCGAGCTGCGCGCCGGCTTGCTCGATCAGACGAGCGTAGATTTCAATACCGGTCGGGCCACCGAAAAGCGCGGAGCGCGGTTCGTGGTCGCGGACTTCTGTCGGGAGCGAGGGGGAGTCCCTGTGCGCGATGTAGGGAGGATTGCTGACGATCAGATCGAAACCGAGTGGCGGGCGGCGGGTGGCTCGAGGCGAGACTGAAATCCCCTCGAGCAGGCTCGTTTCCAGGAAACAGATGCGGTCCGAAACTTTGTGGCGAGCGGCATTGCGGCGCGCGATTTCAAGCGCTGGCGCGGAGATGTCCGTCGCGATGATTTCAGCGTGCGGAAGGTCATGCGCAAGCGCTACGGCGAGGCAGCCGGAGCCTGTGCCCACGTCGGCGATGTGCAGCAGGGGGCTGGGCGCGCCGGTTTTCATGTTGATTTTGATGCCGCGCTCGCCGAGTCGTTCGAGGGCTACTTCGACGAGGTGCTCGGTTTCCGGGCGCGGAATCAGAACGGCGGGAGTGACTTCGAATTCGAGGCCCCAGAATTCCTGCTTGCCGGTGAGATATTGGGTTGGTTCGCCTGCGGCGCGACGGGCGACGAGCGCGAAGTACTTGTCGGCTGTGGCCGAGTCGAGCGGGTTCTCGGGATTCGTGTAGAGCCAGGTCCGATCGCGATCCAGCGCGTGCATGAGCAGCAATTCGGCGGCCAGAGTGTAGGAGAGGACTTTTGAAGCGCGCAGGCGGGCGATTCCTTCCTTCAGAGCGGCGCGGACGTGGATGGCGGTCGTCTCCATAAGTCCCCCTCGAATTCGGGCGGCCTTCCGTTCGAGCTACGCTTCGACGAGTTCTTGTTTCAGGCGCTCGGACTCAAAATGCGTTACGAGCGCGTCGACCAGCGGGCCGAGCTTGCCGTCCATGGCTTCGGTAAGCTGGTGCAGCGTGAAATTTACGCGGTGGTCGGTGACGCGGTTTTGCGGGAAATTGTAGGTGCGAATTTTTTCGCTGCGGTCGCCAGTCTTGATCTGGCCGCGACGCTCGGCGGCGAGCGCGGCGTGCTGCTTTTCCTGCTCCATTTCGTAAAGGCGCGTGCGGAGGACGCGCATGGCCTTGGCGCGATTCTTGATTTGCGATTTTTCGTCCTGCTGGGAAACGACCAGGCCGCTGGGAAGGTGGGTGATGCGAACGGCGGAGTAGGTCGTGTTCACGGACTGGCCGCCGGGACCGGAGGAGCAGAACGTGTCGACGCGCAGATCCTTGGCTTCGATTTTGATGTCGATATCGTCGGCTTCAGGAAGCACGGCGACTGTGGCGGCCGAGGTGTGAATGCGGCCCTGTTGTTCGGTGGCGGGAACACGCTGCACGCGGTGCACGCCGCTTTCGTATTTCAGCTTCGAATAGACTTTGTGGCCCTGGATCGCGGCGACGATTTCCTTCATGCCGCCGACCGGCGACGGGGAGCTTTCGAGGATTTCGACCTTCCAATGCTGCGATTCCGCGTAGCGCGAGTACATGCGGAAAAGCTCGGCAGCGAAGAGCGAGGCCTCATCGCCGCCCGTGCCCGCGCGGATTTCGAGGATCACGTTCTTCTCGTCGTTGGGATCTTTCGGGATCAGCAGGACTTTTACCTCGCGCTCGACGGCTTCGCGGCGGGCTTCAAGGGCTTTCTGCTCGTCCTCGGCCATTTGCTTCATTTCCGCGTCGTCGGATTCGGCGAACAGCTGCTTGGCGCCTGCAAGCGCCCCTTCGATGTCCTTCCATTCGCGATATTTGGCCACGATTTCGCCGAGCTCGGAATGCTGCTTGGCGAGCTTCTGGTAACGGGCGGAGTCGTCGTGCACTTCGGGCGCGGAGAGCTCGCGGGTCATTTCGTCGTAGCGTGACTCGATTTGCTCGAGTTTTTCAAAGAGCGTGAGATTTGCCATTTTTCGAGATCCTGACGGTTTGATTCGTCGGCAGCGGTTGGTGATTCGTGCTTGTGGGACACAACCTTGCTAACAGCGGCGGCCCGGATTGGCCGGGGCGGTGACGGGAACGCTAATGGAACGAGGCGAACATCTGAGTCACCAGGATAGCGGTAGGTTCGGGCGTAGTCAAATCGCGGAGTGTTTGCTTGTGTCCTTCGGGCTGGCCCGACGTATAAGACACAGAAAAGACTTCGAACGAGCCTCCGGGACCTCGAGATTCCGTCCCCCCGTTACCGGCACTTCGCTCTGCCCGGTTCCGGGCAAATTTCAATCGTCGGTTTGAGAGCTCAACAATCGCGCCATCGGTAGGAATCGAGCGCAGGGCGCCGTGGGCGGCAGTTGAGCGAGGCGAGGGCCGGTGGTAGGCTCGGCGAAGATGCGGCGGAGACCATCTTGAGCACTCCTGGAACACAAATCGACCAGTCCGCTTCGATCGAAGGGCAGACGCTGGCAACCGTGCGGCAGCTTCTGGTCGAGCTGGGAGCGGCGCGGGGCCTTGAGGAGCTGGCAGGGCGGGGCGCGGCGGCGCATCTGGAGCGCGAGCTTGGGTTGGGGAGCCTGGAGCGCGTGGAGTTGTTGGTTCGGCTTGGGAATCGAACGGGCACGCGGCTTGCGGACCGCGTGATGGCTGAGGCTGAGACAGTCCAAGATCTGATCGAGGCCCTGCTTCACGACCGACCTTCCACGGATTCGGCGCCGGCCAGCCCCGGAGCGATCGAAGCTGCCTCGTTCGGTGCGACCCACACTTCCGCGAACGCTCTACTGGAAGAAAAAATCCGCCGGGCCGAATCTCTAACCGAAATTCTGCGGCTGCGCGGCGTAGCCGAGCCGGCGCGAGAGCACATTCACCTCTACGGCGAGGATGACCGGTTGCAGACGATCGCGTTCGGGAAACTTTACGGCCGAGCGTCGAACGTGGCGCGCGAATTGCGGCGTCGAGGGCTTGAGCCGGGCCAGACCGTCGCGATCATGCTGCCGACCTCTGCGGAATTCTTTTACACCTTCGCGGGAGTCCTGCTGGCCGGCGGGATTCCAGTGCCGATTTATCCGCCGTTCCGCGCGAACCGCATTGCGGAGTACGCCACGCGGCAATCGGGCATTCTGCGGAATGCCGAATCGCGGTTTCTCGTCACGTTCAAGCAGGCCGAAGGCCTGGCGCGATTGCTGCAGCCGGGCGTGCCTTCGCTGCGCGCGGTACTGAATGCCGAACGGCTGGCAAATGCGCCTGCGAACGAGGTGCCGGAACGCGCGGACAAATGGCGGCCCGTGGAATTTCTGGCGCACCACGCCCGCGGCGAAGACATCGCATTCTTGCAATACACCTCGGGCTCGACCGGCGACCCGAAGGGCGTGACCCTGACGCACGCGAACTTGCTCGCGAATATCCGGTCGATCATGGCGGGCGTAGATCTGGTCGCAAACGACGTGGCCGTCAGCTGGCTGCCTCTGTATCACGACATGGGATTGATCGGGGCGTGGTTTGTGCCGCTGGTGGCGGGCGTGCCGCTCGTGGTGATGTCGCCGCTGGCGTTTTTGAGCCGGCCAGAGCGCTGGCTTCGCGCGATTCATGCGCACCGTGGCACGATCAGTCCGGCGCCGAATTTTGCATACGAACTTTGTGTGCGAAAGATCGCGGACCAGGATATCGAGGGACTCGACCTGAGCTCGTGGCGGGCTGCGTTCAACGGAGCCGAACCGGTCAGCGCGGACACCATGGAGCGATTTGCGGCGAGATTCGAAAAATATGGATTCCGGCGCGAGGCGCTATTGCCGGTTTACGGTCTTGCGGAGGCAACGCTGGGTGTTTCGGCGGCGAAATTCGGCGGATATCGAGTGGATCACATCGATCGCGGCCGATTCGAGTCCGAGGGTAGGGCGATTCCGGCCGCTCGAGGCGCGACGCTCGATTTCGTGAGCGCGGGGAAACCGCTGCCGAATGTTGAAGTGAGAATTGTAGCAAGCAATGGAAAAGACGCTGGCGAGCGGCGTGAAGGACGATTGTGGCTGCAAAGTCCGGCGGCGACGAGCGGTTACTACCGGAACCCGGATGCCACGCGAGAACTGATTCGCGAGCCGGGCTGGCTTGATTCCGGCGATCTGGCGTATCGGGCCGAGGGCGAGGTTTACATTACCGGACGTGCGAAAGACTTGATCATCAAAGCGGGACGAAATATGTATCCGCACGAGATTGAGGCTGTCGCGGGGCGCGTGGCGGGTGTGCGGACGGGTTGCGTGGTGGCATTTGGCGCACCGGATGCGCGCAGTGGGACGGAGCGGCTGGTGGTCGCGGCGGAGGTGCGAAATCTTGCGGAGGCCGGACGAATCTCGGCGGACATTACGCAGGCGGTCAATGACGCGATGGGCGTGCCGCCCGATGTGGTTGAGCTGATTCCCCCGCAGTCGATTCCGAAGACTTCGAGTGGGAAATTGCGGCGGAGAGAGACGCGGCAACTCTACCTCCACGGGAAGCTGGGAAAGAAGGTGGCGCCGACGTGGATGCAGATCGGCGCGCTGGCGCTGCACACGGCGGGGCCGAGGACCTGGGCGCTGGTGAAGCGCGTGGCGATGCGCGCGATGGAAATCGTTTACGGTGTCTACGCGCTGGCGATATTCGGGGCGATTGCCATTCCCATGTGGCTGGGGACTGTGATGACGTCGAATCGACAGCTGGCGGCGCGAATGCTGCGCGGGGGGACGCGCGCGATTCTGTTTCTTGCGGGAATTCCGGTCCGCGTCGCAGGCGAGGAGCTTGCGTCGGAAGCGAAGTCAGGTCCGCGGATTTTCGCGCCGAATCATTCAAGCTACGTGGACATTCTAGTGACCATGGCGTTTCTGCCGGCGGCCGTGCGATTCGTTGTGAAGGGCGAAGTGCTGGATATGCCATTCTTCGGCACGATGATACGCAGGAGCGGTCAACTCACTTTCGACCGCAGTGATCCGCAAGCGCGCGTGCGACAGGCCAAGGAAGTGGATAGGGCGCTCAAGCGTGGAGAATCGGTCGCGATCTATCCGGAAGGAACGTTCACTGCCGAAACGGGATTGCGGCCGTTCCAGCTAGGCCCTTTCAAGGCTGCGGTGGATTCCGGGAGGCCCATTTGCCCTGTGGCTGTGCGAGGTGCGCGACGGATCTTGCGGGATGGAACCTATTTGCCGCGTCCGGGAAGCGTCACGCTGACTTTCGGGCCGCTCATTTTCCCGCATACCTCATCCGGAGACGATTGGAGGGAAATCGTGAGGTTGCGGGATGAGACGCGGGAAGCGATCGCCAGAAATACCGGCGAGGCGATGATCTAGGACAGTCGAGCGAAATCGATTTTTGCCAGGAGCGCGCGGGCCAGGCTCCAGCCGTAGAGCCCGACGCCCAGAAACGTGCCGAGCGTATTGGTGATCAAGTCAGTGGTGCCGGAATCGCGTGTGGGAATCTGCGACTGGAGGACCTCGATCGTGAGGCTCACGGCGAAACCCAGGAGAGTGGTGACCAGAGCGGCACGCCTGATCGGTCGCACGGTCGACCAGTAGGCGAAAAAGAAGAAACCCAGCGGCATGAAGCCGACGATATTGATCAGGATATCCTTCCAGTAAGAGGCCTTCGGCTTGAATTCGTGCCAGAAAGGCTGCAGGAACATCTGGTGAACGAGCTTGTACCTCGCGGGAATTTCCAGGTTGATTCCTGTGACGACGGAGTTGTGAACAATGTCGCCTGAGCGCTCATTGAATAGGTAGAGACCGACCGCGTGTTCCCGCTCTGATATGGCGGGGCTTCCCCTGGTAGTCCAAGATTCGTAATGTTGGCGAGCTTCGTCGGCCGTTAGCTCCGCGCCATAGAGAGCGAGGCCGCGCACTTGGCCGCGCCAGCTGTCATCCGTTGTGGGCGACGTACCGAGCACGAGACGGCCCCTACAATCCGGTCCGATCCGAGAGCCGGGAAACGTCCGCGCGAGGGCGCCGTTGACGTACATCACCGTCTGCTGCGGTCCCGATGAGATTGTTACGAATGCCGGCGTCCCCTGATGAAATATGCCATCGGCTCCAATGACCGAGGCGGCATGCCAGGCGCCCGGGACGCGCGTTTCCACAATGAGCAGCGAGCGGTATTGGTGAAGCGTAAGCTCGAGGGGGTTCTCAGGGGTTGAGAACGAGAAAATGATGCTTGAGTCGCGTGGAAGCCCCGGCTGGAGCCAGATTTCGACGCTGCATGAGTCTCCCCTCGCTTGATCGAGGACCGGAAACGTGCCGTCACTCCAGAGGGTTGAACGGCCGGACAGGCGGACCCCGTTTTGATTGCCGAGCCAGGTCACCCCGTTCCGGGGACCCCGGAATGGCAACAACCCCGCCAAGAGAATGCCGCACAGGATCAGCAGGCAAACCGAAGCTGGAATGCGTGCTCTGAATCTGTCCCAGGACTTGCCGCTCATCGGCCCCTCATGCCCATCCGACCGAAGAAGTACCGCGGAGATGGCACGCGAAGAGACTCGCGGACAGCGAAATCAAATCGAAGAACGCCGCACGGGGGAATGCTCGAACTGAACGGAATGGGGCTGGCACGACGGCCATGGTCTGTTTCATTCAAACGAGCACGCTCGCGCGAGTCTAGCACGAGGCCCGGCGGCACCTGTACCCTCCAGAGGCGCTTGACATTCGGCGAATCACCACAAAGCGACAAAAACGCAGCATTGTAGGGCTGTTTTTCATGGCGTTCGTGAACGCCCGTGGGTACAGGCCGTCGGAGAAAGGGCAGGTAGGACAGGTACCGTTTGAACAGGCGAAGGACTTGCCCTTTCTTTAGTCCCCCGTCCAGTAGATAGCGTCGGAAGCGGTTCCTAGACTGTGCGAGCTATGACATCGCACAGCAACTACCAAACCCAAGCTGTTAGCGCAGTTCCCCAGTTTACCAACCACCGTTCTGGTGGTCGTAAGCTCCTACCCCTTCTTGCGGCCCTCACCGTCATCCTGGTGATGGTCGGGCTGTCCAGCTGCGCTGGCTACACAACCCCCGCATCGACTGGCGCCAAGGGAGGAGGCGGCGGCTCGACAGGAGATCCACAGGCAGGTGTGCTTTCGCCGAGCTCGACGACCGTCGCGTTCGGGAACGTAAGCGTAGGAAGCAGCGGTACCCAGAGCGTGACCGTGACCAATACCGGCACAGCCGCGGTAAACATCGCGTCGGCACAGATTTCTGGAACGGGATTCACGGTCATGGGAGGCAATCCTTCGGCCTCCGTCCCGGTAGGACAGAGCGTGACCCTGCAACTGCGATTTGCTCCGACGACTCGGGGAGCGGCCAGCGGGACTTTGACGGTTACGAGCGACGCTTCGAATTCGTCGCTCTCGGTTTCGTTGAGTGGGACCGGCATGCAGCCGGCGCTGACGATTTCTCCGGCATCCTTGAATTTCAGCAACGTGGTCGTGGGTCAGAGCAGCACTCAAGCGGTGACTTTGACGAACAGCGGAAACGCGGGCTTGACGATGAACCTCGCGACGATATCCGGTGGGGGCTTCGGGATGTCCGGACTGTCGCTTCCGGCGACGATCGCGGCCGGCGCTAACCTTCAGTTCAATGTGACATTCACGCCAACATCAACAAGCGGTTCGACCGGCAGCGTCGTCTTTACGGACAACGCCACGGGGTCGCCGCAGACGCTCGCCCTCACTGGCAGCGCGGTGACAAGCGGGAGTTCGCTGGGTTCGAATCCGGGAAGCTTCAATTTCAATAGCGTAGCTGTGGGCCAATCGAGCCAGCAGTCATTCACTTTGACGAACTCCGGCAACGCGACGGTCATGATCGGGACGGTTACGGCCGCGGGCACGGGGTTCAGCGCCAGCGGACTGAGCGCGGGCGGGCAGATCGCGGCGGGAGCAAGCGCGACGGTCACGGGCACATTTGCGCCCACGACGGCAGGCGCGGCCAGCGGCAGCATCGTGATCGCCTCCAACGCCACGAACCCGACACTAACCATCACGCTGAGCGGGACAGGAACCCAGGGAGGACTGTCGGCGACTCCGTCGAGCATCAACTTTGGATCCGTGATCGATGGCGCGAGCGCCTCGGTACCGGTCACGCTGACAAACACCGGCACAGCAAACATAGCGATTTCGGCTCATAGCATCACAGGCACGGGCTTCACTCTGACGGGATGGAGCGCACCAGCAAGCCTGACGCCGGGCCAAACAACCACCTTCACGGTGACGTTTGCGCCGACCACTTCGACAAGCACCACGGGCAGCGTGTCGATTATCAGCAATGCTGCGGGATCCCCGCTGGCGATCAACCTGAGCGGCTCCGGCACGGCAACGCAGTCAACGATGACCATCAGCCCGTCGCCGGTGGCCTTCGGCAACGTCGCCGTGGGCAGCAACTCGAGCCAGACCGTGACGCTGACCAATACCGGCAACACAACCCTGAACATCACCGCGGCCACGATCTCAGGCACGGGCTTCACGACGAGCCTGACTGCGCCGAAGTCGGTCAACGCAGGAGCGAATACGACATTTACAGTCACATTCGCGCCGACGGCCGGCGGGAGCACGACGGGAAGCCTTCAGATCGCGAGCAATGCTCCAGGATCGCCCGCTACTCTTTCATTGACTGGCACCGGCCTGCAGTCACAGGCTGCGGCCTCGCCATCCAGCATCGCCTTCTCGAACGTCACAGTTGGAAGCAACAGCTCGCAGCCGATCACGCTGCAAAACAACGGCAACGCGACACTCACATTCTCAAAAATCACCGTCTCGGGCACGGGACTGAGCATCACTGGACTCACGACTTCGTCGACGATTGCGGCGGGTTCGAGTCTGACGTTCGACGCCGTATTCAAGCCGACGGCGGCGGGCGCGGTTAGCGGGTCCGTGCAGCTGGCCACGAACGGCACGCCGTCGACGGTGACCATCAATCTGAGCGGCACGGGCGTCGCAACGCAGTCGACGATGACCATCAATCCATCGCCGGTGGCTTTCGGCAGTGTCAACGTCGGCAGCAAGCCCAGTCAGACTGTGACGGTGACGAACAGCGGTAATGCGACTCTGAACATCACCGCGGCCACGATTTCAGGGACCGGTTTCACGATGAGTCTGACCGCGCCGACTTCGATCAACGCCGGAGCTACCACGCAGTTCACCGTGACGTACGCACCGACCACGGAGGGCAGCGCAACGGGAAGCATTTTGATCACCAGCAACGCATCGGCAACGCCAGCGACCATTTCGCTGAGCGGCACCGCCATGCAGGCTCAGGTTTCGGCTTCGCCGACAAGCGTGGCGTTCTCGACCGTGGTTGTCGGAAACAACGGCTCCCAGAGCGTGAAGCTGACGAACAACGGGAACGCGGCGCTGACGTTCTCCAATATCGCAGTATCCGGCGCGGGAATGAGCATCACCGGACTCACGACTTCGTCGACGATTGCGGCGGGTTCAAGTCTGACATTCAACGCTGTGTTCGCACCGACCGGTGCGGGCGCGGTGAACGGATCGATTCAGCTGACGACGAACGGCACGCCTTCGTCCATGACGATCAATTTGACAGGAACCGGCATGGTGTCAGCGCAGACGCTGTCTGCGAGTCCGACGAGCTTGAGCTTCGGAACGCAGACTGTGAGTACGTCGAGTTCGCAAACCTCCACGCTTACGAACACCGGCAACGCCAACGTGACGATTTCCGGCATAACCACGACGGGAGCAGGATTCAGCGCGAGCGGGGTCACGAACGGTATGATCCTGACGCCGGGCCAGACAGCGACGCTGACCGTGACGTTTGATCCAACGACGGCAGGCGCCGTGACCGGAGCGAGCGTAAGCGTGGCGAGCAATGCCACGAACACGCCGACGACGGTAAGCCTCTCGGGTACGGGCCAGGCTGCCGCAACTCAACACTCGGTGACGCTATCGTGGGATTCCAGCATCTCGACCGGAGTGAGCGGGTACAACGTCTATCGGTCAACGACTTCAAGCGGATTCAGCAGCACGCCGCTGAACCCCTCGCCCGTGACCACGCTGACTTATACGGATTCGACCGTGACCTCGGGTGACGAGTACTTCTACGTCGTTACTGCGGTGGATGGAAGCGAAGCGAGTAGCGATTCGAACGAAGTTTCGGTCACGATTCCTTAAGATCGCGGTCGCAGCTGGCGGAGATTGATTCAGTCCGATGGGTTCGGCGAGTTCTAGGCGCCGGACCCGTTGGCCTTGTGAAAAAGAGCTGTCCTCGCGGACAGGTGTCAACACCTGTCCCCCGTGTGTACCTGCGTCCAGTAGTTTTCGTCAACTCCCACATTCAAGAATGACTTGTGTCCTACACGTGTGCCGTTATTCCCCAGCATCTAACAGGAAGGCTGTTGCGGAACCGCAGCCGAAGTGCGGTTCGCCGTTTCGCGCCTGCGTTTTGCGGGGTGGGCGTGTTGGCGGCCTTGTTCGCTACCACCGGTTGCGGCCTGGCCGGCAATCCTCTGGGTGGCGGCGGCTCATCGAGCGGTGAAAACGCAGCATCCTCCCTTTCTCCCAGCTCGAGCACTGTGAGTTTCGGGGGTGTAGCCGTGGGTTCGCCCGCCACGGAATCGGTCGTTCTGACCGACGCCGGATCTTCGAATGTCACAATTTCCTCGATTTCAATAGCGGGCGCGAATTTCAGCGTGAAAAGCGGCGCGGCGGTGACGCTGACTCCGAGCCAAACCGCTACGATCTCCGTGGCCTTCGCTCCGACAGCAACCGGTAGCGCGCAAGGAACTCTGTCGGTTGTGAGCGATGCCTCCAATCCGAAGATGAACATCATGCTGACGGGCACGGGCGTCGCGCCGTCGTCGCAACTTTCACCAAGCTCCACGACTTTGAGTTTTGGCAACGCGGCTGTCGGAGCGGCGGCGTCCTTGCCGATCGTGCTGACGGATCAGGGGACCGCGGACCTGACCATTTCGTCCGTGACGGTCCAAGGGACAGGATTCAGCGCAAGCGGCGGCACAAATGTGAATCTGAATCCCGACGGGACCACCACGATCAACGTGAAGTTTGAACCGGCGCACACGGGGAGCGCGAGCGCAACGCTCACTGTCGCGAGCAACGCCGCGAACTCGCCCGTCGAAATATCGCTTTCCGGCACAGGCATGACCGCGCCGACTTCACAGCTTTCACCGAGCCCGACGAGCGTGGCATTCGGCAGCGTGACGCTGGGCAGCCCGGTCACTAAGTCGATTACGCTCACCGACGCGGGCACGGCAAACGTATCGATTTCGACAGTCAGTGCGACGGGGGCCGGTTTCAGCGCGAAGAGTAGCGCGACCGCGAATCTCGATCCCAACGGCACGGCCACAGTTTCGGTGACGTTTAGCCCCACAGCCGCCGGAGCCGTTCAAGGCACGCTGTCCATCTCAAGCAATGCGACCAACTCTGTCGTTCAAATACCGCTCTCCGCCACCGGGGTGGTTAAGAACAATCCGGCTACGGACGCGGAACCTTCGCAGCTTACGGCGAGCGCCACGAGCGTAGGATTCGGCAGTGCGACCGTGGGAACGCCGGTAACGAAAACCATCAATCTGACCGACTCGGGCGATACGAACATCACGATTTCCGGGGTTTCGATCACCGGCGCGGCCTTCCGCGCAAGCGGTGGATCGAATGCGACATTGACGCCAAATAGCTCTGTCACGATTTCGGTGAGTTTTGATCCGACATCCGTGGCTTCAGCACAGGGCACTCTTTCGATTTCAAGCAACGCGTCGAACGCAGTGCTGAGTATTCCCCTGACGGGAACGGGCGCAGCGGCGCCGGCGGCCCAGCATTCTGTGGCGCTGAACTGGGAACCCAGCGCGTCGCCAGTCACCGGATATTTCGTTTACCGCGGCGCTTCCGCGTCCAGCACTTCCCGGCTCTTTGTCACAGCGATTGCGGCGACGGCTTATACCGACAGCAGCGTCGCGAACGGTCAAACGTACTACTACGCCGTGACGTCGGTGGATTCGAACAACGTCGAGAGTGCCCCGTCGAACGAAATCTCCGTAACGATACCCTGACACTAGGAAATTCCGCGACGGCCTGCGTGAGAGGCCGGTTTGCGATCAGGCCAAGATCTCGCCGACGAGTCCGCGCACGTGCTCGGCGATGGCGGGAGCGGAGGTGAGGCCGGGCGATTCGATGCCCATCAGCTGCACAACGGCGGGGAATTCCGGATCACGCTCAATGATGAAATCGGCTGCGGACTTGGTAAAAGAAGTTCCCGCGCTCGTGGGCGGAGGAATCAGCTTGGCTCGAATGCCGGAGTAGGCCGGGGTTAGATCGGACGCTTGCACGCCGGGAAGCAACAACTGAGCGAGTTTGGCGAAATACTCTGTTGGCTCGCGATCCTTCTCATAATCGTTCTTTTCGTGGACATAGCGCGCGGTGGGACCCACCAGGACGCTTCCCCAAAGGGTCTTCGTGAAATGTGTGCCGAGGCTTACACCGTCGGTATGGGGCAAGGGGTAGACCAATCCACGAATCCAGTCCTGCTTTTCCCTTACGAATTCGCAGTATTCCCCGCGCACCGGGTAGATCCGATGCCGGGCCATTTTCGACCCCAGCATGGCCGCAACCTCGTCGGAGAAAAGGCCCGCGCTATTGATGACGCACCGGGCTTCGATTTCGCCCGCCGAGCTGGTTACACGGATCCCTTCGGCCAGCGGTTCCAGCCGCTCGACCTTTGCGTTCGTGACGATGTGGGCACCCTGATCGGCGGCAACACGGGCGTAGGCTTTCACAAGTTCTTCGCTTGCAACGATGCCGGTGGAGGGAACCTCAATCGCCTGTACGCCGGAGACATGTGGTTCGCGGGCCCGGATCGCGGCACGATCGATCACGCGCATGCCTTCGACGCCGTTCTTGCGGCCCGTTTCGACAAGCGCAGCGAGCGTCGATTCCTCCTCATGCGAGGATGCCACCACGATCTTGCCGATATTGCGATGAGGAACGTTGTGGGCGGCGCAGAATTCATAGGTCAGCCGGTTTCCGCGCACGCAGAGACGCGCTTTCAGCGATCCGGGAGCGTAGTACAGCCCGGAGTGGATCACGCCGCTGTTGCGCGAGCTGGCTCCCATGGCCAGCTTGGGCATCGCTTCGAGAAGGAAGACGTCATTCCAGCCAGACGCGAGCTCCCTCGCGATCGCACACCCGACCGCGCCTCCGCCAATCACAACTACGTGGGCTCTGTCGATGGCTATCGTCCTCTCACGTGACGACATCTACGGGCGGGCGGCGTCGATCCGACTTTTCCATCCACCAAAACACGGGCAAAAGGATCAGCAGGGCCAGTAGGAAGAAGACGACTCCTCCCTCGTGATGAAGCCTGCCAGTCAAGAAACCAGGGTTCACGTAAATACTCAGCAGAGTCAAAGCGGCAATGCGAATCCCATTCTTGATGAGCGACAGGGGAATCGTTAGGAGAGCCAAAAGCCACTTTTTCCAGCCGGTCACGAGGTACAAATGAGCGGCGAGCAAACAGGTAATGAAGAGTGCCATGCTCGAGCGAATGCTGCTGCACTCTTCGGCCACTTCGATCGTGACGCTGGGCAAAGACAATTGAAAGCCATTGCGCAAAACGGGTGTCCCGGTGGCCTGGAAAATAAGGTACGCAATCTGCGTTGAGCCTTCCTGCAATCGGAAAATGACCCAATTCAAAATCGGTTCCGGGAGCGGAACCATTAGCAGCAGGAACAGCAGCGCAAAGGATCCCGCTCGAAACGCCCTAATTCCGTAGAAGAAAAAAAAGCCGGCAACCCATACCAAGAGGACGGAGATCACCTCCGCCGACAGCGCCCAATTCCCCTCTCGAGGTATCGGGCCCCAGCTGGCCGCCCAGAAGAGAATCAATCCCGCGGCGGCTAGGCCGATACCGGGACCCAGGCTTGCGCAAACTTCGGCAAATATCGATTCTCTTTCGGTATAGAGCAGAAACAAGGAGACGAAGGGGATCAGGACGATGTGCGAACTGGACGATTCGTGAAGGGAATACTGAGCCAGTGCACTGAGCGTCTTGAAAAACGCCAGAGTAGAAATCAAAACCCATGCAACGAAATAGGCATGTTTCCTGGCGATCAGCGTCGGTGCGTACGTTCGAACGGTCGACATGAGTGGATTCCCTAGGCTAGGCCTATATTATCCCGTCTGCTTTCCGATTGGCGAACTTACGGCCCGGTGTTGCCAAAATCAACCGATGAAATTTCATCGATGTTGAAGCCCGTTCTGCGCGTCCACTCAAACCATGCGCCCGTCCGTTTGGACCTGGAAGATTGGTTCAGTTCCCGCGGCGTTCTGGAAGGGGCGGGCGGAGCGATTCCGGAACGAGACGTGCGAACACCGCCGGAGTTTCACTAGAACCCGTCGATCATCCGATTCTGTTGCTGATTCCGTTTCGATCCTTTGCGCCAGGTCGACAAACGACGTACCCCCAAGGCAGATGGATCCCGCAAGCCTCGACTCTCAACCGGAAATGAGCAGGTTATTGGGCGCCCCCAGAAGATTTAAAGGCCCGCGGAATTCTCACCGCCTTCTTGCTCGTGGAAGCCACATAGTCCGGGTGTCGACATATCAATCACTGAGGGCCCATCCCCTCGATGGCCAGACCCGAGAGATTTTCAGCAAATGTGAAAATGATTTCAGATCTGGGGGGGGTGATGCGAGCGTAAGTCTTTTACCATAAGATAGTTACGAGCGGCTTCGAAGATGCCCCTTCGTGTAGACTCCCGGTCGAAGCGTGTGTCCGGAAAGCCGACAGCTAAGCCTCGTCGCTTAGAGCCGCTAGCAGGCTCGTTACTGGAGTGCTCCAGACGTCTCCCCGCCGCGACGAATCTGCTATTCCCGGTAGCCGCGAGGATGTCTTTTGCGCCATTCCCATTGCGACCGAAGGATCGTCGGCAGATCAGACATCGTAGGATTCCAACCCAATACTCTCTTCGCTTCCCTGGCATCGGCAACCAGTTTGGGCGGGTCGCCGGCGCGTCGTCCTTCGATTTTCGTAGGAATCGGCTTACCCGTCACCTTTCGCGCGGTCTCGATCACTTCCATCACCGAGTATCCATCTCCCGTCCCAAGGTTTAGGAAATCTGATTCGCCACCGCGCCGCAAATGTTCTAGAGCGAGGACATGGGCGTCGGCGAGATCGGCGATGTGTACATAGTCCCGAATCGCGGTTCCGTCCGGCGTCGGATAGTTCGTGCCAAAAACGGAAACATTTGGTTTTTCGCCCGATGCCGCCTGCAACACGTTGGGCACTAGATGCGACTCCGGCTCGTGATGCTCGCCGCAGCGCTCCGTGGCCCCGGCCGCATTGAAATAACGGAGCGAAACGGACTTCAATCCGTAAGCAGTATCGTAGCTCGCCAGCAGCCTTTCCATCATCAGCTTTGACCAACCGTATGGATTCACCGGCCACTGCGGACACGACTCGGAAATGGGAATCTGCGTCGCTTCGCCATACGTAGCACATGTCGAAGAAAAAACGATTCGCCGAACGCCGGTCTTCATTAACGAGGCGATCAGCAAGATCCCTTGTTCCACATTGTTCTCGAAATATTTCGCCGGCTCGAGCACCGACTCCCCCACATACGCAAGCGCAGCGAAATGGACGCATTCGTCGATCTTGTGTTCGGTAGCTATGCGTTCGACGAGCACGCGGTCGCCCACGCGCCCCTGGTAAAAGGGTACTTCCTTGTCGACTGCGGCTCGATGGCCACGGAAGAGGTCGTCGAGGACGGCCACGCGCTCACCTTTCGCCCGCAGTCGTTCAACCGTGGCGCTCCCGATATAGCCAGCCCCTCCCGTCACTAGAATTGTCAACGCGCCCTACCCCCAATCGTCTCGAATTTCGATTGATTCTCGCTCGCGAGTCCGCTGCGGCGCCGCATCGATAATAACAGGCGAATTCAAATTGTTGATGCCGTCCGAGCGGAATGCGGCAATCGTGCGACTTCTGTTTTCGCCAGCTCCCCGCTAACCCGGAAAAATACAAGGAGTCTCACGCGCGCGGGACGGCTGTTGGGGGACATACGTCCGGTCGAAGAATAGTTTAGCGAAAGGGCACGTTCACCAAGCGGGTTGCCACTGACGGGGTGCTCCGTTTTGAGCGATCTTGCAGCAGCAGTTCAGGGTATCAAGTGCAGGACCTTCATACCGTTAAAAAAAACACCTGCCATCGTGTTGAAGAGTTCGCCGATTTCGAATGTGCAAAGAAACAAGATGGCGTATAGAAGGCCGGCTTTTTTGTGCATCAAACTCATCGCGGGCCGGGCCATACTGACTCGGAAGGTCGGGATTCTCAGCAGGAGCGCGGCTCCGCCACCAATGACACACCCGGCAATGATGTCGGTCGGGTAGTGCTGTCCAATGTAAATGAGCGGAAAGAGCGCAAAAAACACAACGTATGTCACTAGCAAGGTTCCGACAGGCCTCGAGACCATCCAGATTCCGACGGCCAGGGAGAAAAGAAGCGCTGCGTGATCGCTCGGGAAAGAATTCCACGTGATCATTGTTGACCGCAGATACTCTCCCCCGTAGGGAACCTGAAAATCGAGAGAAGGCTCAGCCAAAGGTCTCGTACGAAAGGGGACCATGAAGGAAACCAACCTGGCAAGGCACACAGCGATGAGGCAACAAGAAATTAGTGACCAGAGATACTGCCTCTTTTCATCAGTTTCGTCTTTGTCACTTCTCTGCCACAGATACCAAAACGCGGCGATAGGGATACCGCCGCTGAATAAAAGACTGCTTCGCAAAAACACCATCGTCTCATCCAGCAGCTTCCAGTGCCGGAGTAAGCCATTGATGTATCGCATGATCGCAAAATCGAAGGGGTTAATCATCATGCTAAATCCGCAATTGATTCAATGTTGCCTCGGATCGGACGAGAGTCAAGTAGCTTGTTCGAAGCGATACCTAATTGCCAAACACCGATTTCCTAATCCCACCGTGTTTGCAGAGAGTGACTGATTCGCGATGGTAGTTTCGTGGACACACCGGATCAAGCGCTTCAGGTCCCAGCGCCCAAGAAGCGGCGCCGAACGGCTCAGAAGTGGCGCGACATCGTGGAAGAGACGCAGTCGCCAGGCACGTCGGTATCGAGAGTGTGTGAATGCCAGTCAGTGGTTCTATGGGCGCTAACGGCCCTTATGGCTGGCGGCGCGCTGTGCTTTTCCGGCCTCCGGAAGAACGCGGAAGGAATCGTCGAGGCTGCACAAAAAGTTGAATCGGAATATGTACCAGAGCGCTGCAATGCCGTCCTTCATCCCGATCTTCTTGCCCTGTTCATATGTCCGGCCATGATAGGAAATCGGCACCTCGTAGATGGAAACCCCGAGTTTGGCTACCTTCGCCGTAACTTCAATCTCGAATCCAAATCCCGTGCTGGTGATGGTCATGTTGCGGATAATCTCGCCACGAAACGCCTTATAACAGGTTTCGACATCCGTCATATTAATGTTCGTGCAGAGGTTCGACAACAAGGTCAGCCCTTTGTTGGCGATGTAGTGATAGAAATACAGCACGCGCGACGCCTTGCGCACCAGAAAGCGGGAGCCGTAGACAACGTCCGCGTGCCCGTCCACAATCGGCGCAATCACGTCGCCAATTTCTGCGGGGTCATATTCAAGGTCGGCGTCTTGCACCATCACGATCTGACCCGTCGTTAAAGCGAAGCCCGTTTTGAGTGCCTCAGTCTTACCCTTGTTCACCGTGTGGTGGGCAATCCTTATCCTCGCGTGCTCAGCAGCCAGCCGGTCAGCAATCTCCCGCGTCCCGTCGGTCGAACAATCGTCGACGATGACGATTTCGTCGACGATCGGGACCGCCAGCAGACGTGTAGCGATCTCGCGCAGCGTGGCTTCTTCGTTATAAGCCGGCACGACTACAGAAAGCAGTGACTCTTTGTTTTTCTCGAGAAGCATCGGGTGTTTGCATCCTAACGAACTTCTGGCATTCAGCCCACAAAATTTGCCGGTTCCGCTTGCAGTCGCTCGTTTCCTGCGGATGCGATCGTCCGCTTTGCGTCTCTGCAACCTAGGAGATGGCAATCGACAAGAAGGGAGGAGTCTGGTCCCGGTTGCTGCCATGTCGTGACCCCATGATCCGGGCCACGCCCAGGCTGGATCCACCAGACGCAACCTCCCGGGCACCTCCGGCTCGCCCGCCAGGGCTGTTTGTTCCTCAAGACCCATACCTCGGCCACAAGGAATAACTCTGATTCCCGGCGGGTGACCGAAGCCTGCAGCCAGCGATCGGAGACGTCCTTCAACTAAAATCCTCGCGTGCGGACCTGACGGTATACCGGCAGCGGATACATCCGCCTAGGAATGCCGCGCTGAGGTAGACGCCGCTGATAGGAGTGAACGCAGAGCACCAAGAGCACGGCAACGGAGCGGAGGAAGTCCCGATTCGCTTATTCGTGAAATGCGGGGGCCTTCGTGGTCATTTTTGGGAGAGTTCTATCGATGCGCTTCTTTCTGGACAACGGGGAAATGCTCGAGCCGGCTTCTGGCGTCACTGGGCGCGACGGCGACGCTTGTTTCGCGTTTCGCCCCAGGTGACAGGTTCCATGTGTCGGCGACGACATAGAGCGGGCGGCCTTTACTTTCTTCAAAGATCTTCGCTACGTATTCACCGAGAAGCCCAACGGCGATCATCAAAGCCGCATTGCTGAGGCATAGAACCACCATCAACGATGTCCAGCCGGGTATGGTTCGGCCCGACAGGTGTTCGATGAGCGCACGTACCGTCTCTTCGATCGCGAAGAGGGTCATCGCGCCGGCGCCGAAGAAGCTGAGCCTGAGCGGCAGCGGAGAAAACGATACCGCAGCGTTCCACGCCAGCTTAATCATCTTCCGAAGTGGGTATTTCGTTGTTCCCGCCGCGCGAGCCTGCCGCTCGTATTGGACGCAAGTCTGCGGGTATCCGACCCAGGCCACCATGCCTCGCAGGAAGCGATGCAGTTCGCGCATGCTGTTGAGGCTCTCGACGCAGCGCCTGGACATCAAGCGAAAGTCACCTACGTCCGGCGGAAGCGACTTGAGGAAGAAAAACCTCATGTTTCGGTAAAAAAACCAGGCCGTAAATCTCTTGAAAACCCCCTCACCGGAGCGAGCGATCCGCTGGCCACAAACGACGTCGTAGCCTTTGCGATACTCGTCGACCATGCGGTCAATCACTTCCAGGGGATCCTGCAGGTCCGAATCGATTAAGACGACAGCATCGCCCGGCGCATAGTCGACTCCCGCCGTGGAGGCAAACTGATGACCGAAGTTCCGCGACAAGTTCAACACCTTTATGCGCTGATCTACCTCGGACCATTCGACCAGCAGTTCGATCGTACGATCCGAACTCCCGTCGTTTACAGCAATCACCTCAAAAGGGCTGGGCGATTTGTCCAAAAACTCGGTGAGTTGCTCACGAACGAGGGGAAGTACTTCCTCCTCGTTGTAGAACGGCATGACGATTGAGACCAGCTTGGGAGCAGGTCTTGGAGTTAGAAAGTTGCGTGTCATTGTAAGCCTTCTGAAGGACACACCAAGCTCTTCTTCACGAACACATCGACATCAACTGGCTTGAAGCGTCCCATCTGGAAATGATATGGCCCCTGAAAAAGTGGATCCCGCGAAAGATTCTGTTCGAATTCGGCGTTGTATTGATTGTCGAGGTCGTCCCTTTCTAGCAGCTCGCCCGCGTAGTAGGGTGCGGTAATGACCAGATCGCTTTGTGCGGCTCTGTTCATGATCGCCGGCCAATCGAACGACCCGTCCTCGAACCTCCATAGCCATTCGACATCCGGGATGTCCGATCGGACGGTTCGGGTCGAGGTTGCATAGGCGACCCACGGGTACTGGATGCTGGCCGGATTGAGTGCACGGCCGCTCCCTAGATAAGAGATCCGTGGCATCTCCACGCCACAACTGTTACCGAGCGTGCGTACCGGAGACCAGTCCCATTGCTCGGTTCGAGACAAAACTCGCCACGGAAGGAATCCATTTACGAAACCGATGCTCACCGGCTCCTTGTTGGGATGGACGACGGGAGCCATCAGCATGGCGAGTTGCACGCAGATGAGAACAGCCGAAAAAGCACGAGCTGCACCGGAGGCCATCCATCCAGATCTGTCAGCCAGTATGCCAACCACGATCGCCAAGGGTATGACGATGGGTGATATATGCCGCAACGAGTCGTTTGTGCCCGACAACTGCACCGCAACGATGGGTAACGCGGCACAAAGACATGCACCGATGGCCGCCGTCTGGAGGCGATCCAGAACCAACTTCCTCCGAACGAAAAGCTGAAAGAGGGATGCGGCCAGCACTCCCACGATGAGAACACCGATGCCGTGCCCGAGCAGGCACTCGAAAACGGTCTTCAGCCAGCGCGCCCAGGTGATGAGCGACGGCGGTCCCAAGGAGTTCCTGACAAAGCCCCGAGCGAACGCGCCATAGGCAAAGGCGCTCTTGAAGTTGAGCGCCCACCATGGTCCGGAAACGGCCAGTGCAAGGGCGAACGCTTTGAACTGGGGCAGCAACCCCGGAACACGCAGGCGCTGCCAAACACTGGCGAAGAGCCAAAACACGACCAGCGGAACAAAGATCGCGAAGAACGAGGTTTTCGACAGAAGACCCAGACTGATGGCCAGTCCGAGCCCGATCCAATTCCTCGTGCTCGCGACACCCTTGTTCCAATAATCGAATAAGAAATAGAGCATGCCGGCCGTGCCAAGGTAGAGCTGCGTATCGGTGCCGTAGAAGATGCTGGCGGAAACCACCTCCGGAGACAGCGCAAAGATCAGCGCCGCGAGAGCACCGCTCGACGAATTGCTAAGACGCCGGGCAGTCAAATATATGAGGAGCACGCTGAGGCAGAAGCATGCCAGCGACACCAGTCTCACTTCTGTGGTGTGGTATCCAAAAACGCCTACGAAGGGAAGAGCGAGGAGACGATAAGCGGGCGGGCGTCCGAGGCTTCTGGCGAGAATTCTCCCGGCAAGCCGTAGCACATGGCCGGTCCGAAGGCGTTGCCCGTCGATCAGGATCTCGTTGATGTACCCTGCCTCATCCCAGGTGACGCCATATGGATGAGCGAACGACCAACGGATTCCCGCGACGACAACAACGATGACGGCGGCGGCGGCGAAATAGGGCCAAGCCGTGCGCCGGGGCACGGAGACTTCCGTCGCGTTTGCGTCTGCATGAGAAGTGGCCCTCACTTCGTTCATGCGGGTGATTGAGGAGAGCATCTTGGCTTACCTCACGTGTGGTTTATGGATGCGGCGTGCTGCGATAGCCACGTCTCATGTCCGTGCGATCAGTTCTCGATAAAGGCTTGTTACTTCGGGGTACCGAGTCTACGAGACGCCCTGCCGCGCCCCGAGGTCGCTCCTACAACAATCGCCCAGGGAGCGGCCGCGTGCGCGGCATGACAGATTCGAGGATGGAAATGCGCCGACAGTTCTAGGGCAGGAGTCCGTATACCACCAGCTTTGCATTGGCGATTACGAAGACCTTGCCGTTTGCAACAACAGGGACGTTCATCTTCTGAGCCACACCCAGCGCATCGCGGGACGCCACTTGGTTGGTGTTGTAGAGTTCGTTCGAGAGGTTCGCGGCATTGTAAGCATACAGAACACCGTTCGACGGACTGTTGTCCTGAACCGCCCAGACGATGCCGTTGCTGCTGCCGTTGGCCGAGACAGAAAACGAACCTCCGCGGTTCGGGTAGATCTCAGGCGATTGCGACGTGGGGCCGCCCGACAGCAATCCGTTGGTCAACTGAAAGGCCTTCAGATTGTCGCTGACCGCGCCAAAATACACATACCCGTTGAAATACACAGGAGCGCTGTAATTGCCGGTCTCCTGAGTGCCGTTGGGAAGGATGCTGATGAGGGACTGCACAACCTGGTCGTTGTTGTTGGCGTTGTACTGTCCCAGGTTATCGCGGTTCAGGACAAATATGGTTCCCAGCTTCGCAGCGGCAACCAGGAGGTGCGGATAGGTGCCCGGTTGATTTATCAACAAAGTGGGACCGGAGGACGAGAAGTCCAAGTTCCCGGTCTCCATGGCCGCTTGGTTATAGGGTGTGAAGTAATCGACCAGACTTCCATTCGTTCCGATTTTCAGCAACGAATCCGCGTAGTCTGTTCCTCCCGTATTTCCGGTGAAATCACCGTTACCTGAGGTGACGAAGAGGTCGCCCGTGGAGTCAGTTCCCGGGCCGCCCGTCGCCCAGAATCCGCCGTCAAGTCCATTGGGAGTACTGCAATAGACCATGGTCCGTGCAAGCGTGGTGGCGTTGTATCCGATCATCCAGCCGTGCCACGGTGGACTATCTTCGTGAGAACCCCACGATATGTAGACGACGCCGTTCGACAACAGGAGCGCGGGCCGCTGGTTCTGCTGGAAAGGATTGAATGTCAACACGCCGTCTTCTGAGTCGCTGGCCGTTCCGCTGACGCTGGCCTGAATTACGACCGGGCCTCCAAACTTCTCCGCTCCCGTCGTAATGTCGAGCGCGTGAAGGCTCTGGGTATACGTCGTGCCCCCTACGAGTGTGGCGGCGACGACATACAAGGTATTGCTTGTGGGATCGATGACGGGCGTCCCGGTCACTCCGTACTCCGTCGGAATGTCGCTGCAGTGCGAGCCACACGGAACGCTGGTTACATTTGTGCTGAGGAAGCTTGTCTTCCACAGCGGAGTGGTGCTCAGCCCGTCCGCGTCAAACGCGTAGACGCTATCGTGCTCCGTCGCCACGTACACGACATTGTGGTAGCCCTGGCTCGGTATGTTGACACTGGCCACGTACAGCGGCGAAGCGAACGCCAGACCGTCCAGCGAATACGAAAAGAGCTGTCCGAATTGACCGTCGTTCACGTTATTCACGGTCAAAACCGTCTCGTTAAGATTCTGACCTGATCTCATATTGTCGTTGTGGAAGGTGTAGTCGCCTGCAAAGCCCGACACGTAGACTGTGGCGCTGGCCGACTGCGTAGACGTCGTCGCCGTCACGAGGTGTGTGCCGACGGTACTCGGAGGAGTGTAGAGGCCTCCTGTGGTGATCGTTCCCGAGGTCGACGATCCACCGACTGTTCCGTCAACCGACCAGGTAATCGATCCCGAGCCCGCGCTAAACTGCTGTTGGCCGGTGAATGTCAGGACGGAAACGCTCGGCGTGACTCCGAATCCCGTGCCGGTGCCGGAGAGCGCAACCGTCTGCGGGCTGCCGGGTGCGTTGTCGGTGATCTGCACGAAGGAATTGAATGCGCCCGTGTCCAGGGGCGCAAAGGTGACATTGACCGTGCAAGCACCGTTTGGCGCCAGGCTCGCAGGGCAATTGTTCGTTTCGCCGAAGTCGGCCGCATTCCCGCCGGCGATGGCGATACCGCTGACGGAAAGCGTCCCTCCTCCGGCATTGGTCAAGGTGACTTGTTGCGCGGCGCTGGTTGACCCGGTCGCCTGGGTCCCGAAGGTCAGACTCGGGGTGCCGAAACTCACCAAGGGTAGCGAACTGCCGCTGCTTACCGGCGTGTTCATGTCGGACTGAATCTGGGTCTCGTTCAGGGCTACGTTGTACAAGCGAACTTCATCAATCGTCCCGTTGAAGAACTGCGTGTGGAAACTGTCTCCGCCGATCTGAAGTGGATTGGTGGAGGTCGCCATTGATCCACCCGGGGTAGCCAGACTTGAAACCTGGACACCGTTCACGTACAGGCGCAACGTGGTACCGTCATAGGTGAGCGCCAGGTCCGTCCAGGTGTTCGGCGCAAGGGCTGTCGTTCCGAATATGGTGCTATCGGTAGGTCCAACCGTATTGCCACCACCGGGTACACTCCCGGAATTCGAGGTGGCCTCCAGATAGTAGTTGTCCGCGTCCTTATAGATGACGTCGGTCCAGACGTCGGTCACGACCGCCGGATTTACCCAGGCCTCCAGCGTCATGGCGTTCGTAAGCTGCAGCGAGGCAGAATTCGGAATCGTTACCATGGAATTCGTGCCGTCGAATACCAGCGCATTCCCGTATTTGGCCGCACTCGTCCAGGTTGCGTTCACCACAGTTCCGGTGTTCCCGTTGCCGGACAAGTCATTCACCGTCGTACCGGTGCCTTCATCAAAGGAATACGCGGCCACCAGGCCGGCGATTGTCGTCAGAGTGGTTGCGGTGGCCTGGTTTGAATAAGGACTGAAGTTTCCGGCCGCATCGGTGGCCTTCACCTGGAACGTGTAGCTGGTATTGGCGGTCAAACCGGTGACGCTGTAGGTCGTACCGGGCACCGTTAGGATGCGCGAGAAAGTCGAACATCCGGCGCCCTCGCAGTCTTCAATGAGATACCCCGTCACTCCCACGTCGTCGGTCGAGGGGTTCCAGCTGAGATTGATCTGGCTGCCGCTCACGGCGGTCGCGACCAGGTCGGTCGGCGTCGTCGGCGGCGGATCGAGTTGTACGGTCAGCGTAAAGGTCTGGGTCGCGGCCGTGCCGACTCCGTTTGTGGCGGTAATCGTCAGCGTGTAGGTTGCGTTTGTCCCGGACGCCGGTGTACCGCTCAGAGTGGCAGTGCCGTTCCCGTTGTTGACGAACGTGACTCCGCTCGGCAGCGATCCTGACTCGCTGAGCGAGGGCGCAGGCGTTCCCGTGGTCGTTACCGTAAACGTGCCCGCTCCTCCCACTGTGAAGGTGGCGCTGTTCGCGCTCGTGATCGCCGGGGCTTGCGTCGCTTGGCTCACGGTCAGCGTGAAACTCTGGGTTGCCGCGGTTCCGACTCCGTTCGTCGCCGTGATCGTGAGCGGGTAGCTTCCTGCCGTTCCGGTCGCCGGCGTACCACTCAGCGTTGCTGTCCCGTTTCCGTTGTTCTTGAAGGTTACACCGCTCGGCAAAGTCCCCGCCGCAGTGATTGATGGCGTCGGAGATCCGGTCGTCGTTACCGTGAAGCTTCCTGCGGTGGCCACCACGAACGTCGTGCTGCTCGCGCTCGTGATCGCAGGAGCCTGATTCACCGTCAGCGTAAAACTCTGCGTCGCATTTGTGCCCACCCCGTTCGACGCCGTAATCGTGATCGCGTAGCTTCCCACCGTCCCCGCAGCGGGCTTCCCGGCGATCGTCGCCGTACCATTCCCGTTGTTGGTGAAGGTGACTCCACTCGGCAGTGTTCCCGTATCGCTGAGCGAAGGCGTCGGCGTTCCTGTCGTGGTTACCGTGAAACTTCCAGCCGTGCCCACCGTGAACGTGGCGCTGGCGGCGCTCGTGATGGCTGGCGCTACGCCCGTACCTCCGGTACCCGCCGCCCGAAACGCGACCATCTGCATGACCCACTCCCCGTAGGAAGGAGCCGTGGCGCTATAGCTTCCGGTCGCTGTCACCAACTCATCTTCAGCGATGTCGCCATCCGGAGACGTCAGGATCCTCTGGGTGAATCCGCTACCCGGGCCGCTCGTGACACCCGTGACCAGGTTGGCACCGAAGATCAGATCGGCCGCATTCGTCGTTGTGGCCGCACCGCTGTTGTTCGCACCGCTGGTTCCGGTTGCGGCCGCCGTCACATCAACGGGAGCCGACGTGCTGACCCCGGAATACTCCAGGATGCGAATGTCCGGGTATGCCGCCGCGGAGGCGAAGGTCACAGTTACTGTGTTCGCACCGGCCGACGCCGCCTTGATGCCCGCGCAATAATAAATCGACTGAGATGCGACCCCGCTGATCGCCGTCGGGCCGACGGCGCGGGTATACACGTTGCCCGAGCTATCCGTCACGGAACTCACAACCGCGGTGCTATCGTTCCATCCCACGACGATTACGTTGAGGTCCGCGGCGCCCTGCGCAGCGGTATACGGCACGGTGACGGTCGCTAGGGACGACTGGGGCGTGGCGTAGTTTCCCTGCACATAGGCGATCACCGCAGGGGCGGTCACATTCAGCGTGAAGCTCTGCGTCGCGTTTGTGCCCACTCCGTTCGTCGCCGTAATCGTGAACGGGTAACTACCCGCCGTCCCGGCAGCTGGCGTCCCGCCGATCGTCGCCGTACCGTTCGTGTTGCTCGTGAAGGTCACGCCGCTCGGAAGTGCGCCGGACTCGCTAAGGGACGGCGTGGGCGATCCTGTCGTCGTTACGGTGAAGCTTCCCGCTCCGCCCACGATGAAGGTCGTCGTGCCCGCACTCGTGATCGCCGGGGCCTGCTTCACCGTCAGCGTGAAGCTCTGCGTCGCGTTTGTGCCTACCCCGTTCGCCGCCGTGATCGTAAGCGGGTAGCTTCCCCCTGTCCCCGCCGCCGGCGTGCCAGCGAGCGTAGCCGTGCCATTCGAGTTGCTCGTGAAGGTCACGCCGGTTGGCAGTGCTCCCGACTCGCTGAGCGACGGCGTCGGCGATCCTGTCGTCGTCACCGTAAAGGTTCCTGCCGTGGCGACCGTAAACGTCGTGCTGCTGGCGCTGGTGATCGCCGGCGCTTGGCTCGAAGCGCTTACCGTCAGCGTGAAGCTCTGCGTCGCGTTTGTACCCACTCCGTTCGTCGCAGTAATCGTGAACGGGTAGCTTCCGTTCGTCCCCGTCGCCGGTGTGCCGCTCAAGGTTGCGGTTCCGTTGCCATTGTTCGTGAAGGTGACTCCACTCGGCAGCGATCCTGTCTCGCTAAGCGAAACCGTAGGTTTACCCGTCGCCGTCACCGTGAATGTCCCCGCAGTGCCGACCGTAAACGTCGTGCTGCTGGCACTCGTGATCGCCGGGGCCTGATTCACCGTCAGCGTGAAGCTCTGCGTCGCATTTGTGCCCACCCCGTTCGTCGCCGTGATCGTAAGCGGGTAGCTTCCCCCTGTCCCCGCCGCCGGCGTGCCGCTCAGCGTCGCTGTCCCGTTGCCATTGTTCGTGAAGGTGACTCCGCTCGGCAGCGTTCCTGTATCACTGAGCGAGGGCGTTGGCGTTCCTGTGGTCGTTACCGTGAAGGTTCCTGCCGTGCCGACGGTGAACGTAGCACTGCTGGCGCTCGTGATGGCTGGCGCTACGCCGGTGCCGGTACCGGCCGCTTTGAACGCTACCATCTGCATGACCCACTCTCCGGAGGAAGGGGCCGTGGCGCTATAGCTTCCGGTCGCTGTCGCCAACTCATCTTCAGCGATGTCGCCATCCGGAGACGTCAGGATCCTCTGGGTGAATCCGCTACCCGGGCCGCTCGTGACACCTGTGACCAGGTTGGCACCGAAGATCAGATCGGACGCATTCGTCGTTGTTGCTGCACCGCTATTGTTCGCACCGCTGGTTCCGGTTGCGGCCGCCGTGACGTCTACCGGTGCCGATGTGCTGACCCCGGAATACTCCAGGATGCGAATATCGGCATACGTCGCTGCGGTTGAGAAGACCACCGTTACGACGTTCGCCCCGGCGGTGGCGGACTTGATGTTTGGGGAGTAATAGATCGACTGGGAGGCGACACCGCTGATCGCCGTCGGCCCGACCGCCCGCGTGTAGGCGTTGCCCGAGCTATCGGTGACGGAATTGACGACAGCGGTGCTATCGTTCCATCCTACGACGACCACGTTGAGATCACCGCCGGTTTGAGCCGCCGTGAAGGTGACGGTTACAGTCGACTGCGATGATTGCGGAGTTGCATAGTTGCCCTGGACGTATGAAATGGACGCCGCCGCAGATGAGGCGAACGTAAACAGTCCCACGACAACCAATAGAATTGCGAAAGACACGAGGCGAACACACACTCTGTTCGCCGAGGTCTTGAATAGATGCACTCCGTCTCTGCGCTTCATGGCCTTCCTTTATTGATTCTTACCCTGTGCAAGAGTTCTCCGTACAGAGAGACCTGAACGAAAGTGGTCCACTCTGGCGAGAATTAAGACTCATCAAGACTTCCGCATGGGTCTCATGCTCAGGTCCGTTACTTCGGCCGTGGCAGGTAACATGAGCATTTGAATGACCACGGAGGCAACGTCCTCCGCCTGAATTAGCGTGTCGGGATGGTATTCTTTTCGCTCTAAACGGTAAAGAGCTTCCTGCATTGGCGTCGCAGTACGGCCGAGATATAGGCTTAGTACTCTTATACCCTTGGGATTCACCTCTTCACGCACGCTCTCGGCAATGGCTCTGAGCGCGTGTTTCGTGGCGCCATACGGCCCAATTTCCGGGCGTTTCGCCGTCAGGCCGGCGCTCGAGTTCATGAAGACGATCTGCCCTTTCACCTGACTCAACATCGGCAGCAGCGACTGGGTCAGTAGGTAGGGAGCGCGCACATTCGTGGCATACAGCGAATCGAAATCTTCGATCCGCGCCTTTTCCATCGAATCCTGATAGTAGATTCCTGCGCAATGAACCAAGATATGGAGCCCTTTTGAGACCTTCGCGAGATGCTCGACTAGCGGCCGGATCGCATCCTTGCCGGTAAGATCCATCTGGAACGCGGTCACGTTCGAACGCGGCCGGGCGAACTCGACGGTTTCCGCGAGCGTTTCGGGGTTTCTCCCGACCGCGCAAACCTCCACTGCCTTCTGCGACAGTGCCAGGGCAATGGCACGACCGATCCCGCTGCTTGCGCCGGTCACAACCGCTATTTGACCTTGCAAGGAGCCGACGTTATCGACGTGTTCGCTACCCAATTAAAGGCCCCGCCAGCTGAACTGTCTCTCATAGGGACGGCGAAAACTACCCCATGCGACGGTACGAGCAGACGCGGTACGTCGCACCGCCGTCTGAAACACGCCGCCGCGTGTTTTGTTTCGGGAGCGCTCCAAGAAGCTAATCGGCTCCTCCGGCAACCACCTGGTAGATACCTTCATGGGCCATCTGGTACACCAATTGAAATGAGGTCGGATAGGCCTTGGACACCGCGTCGAAGCATTGGTCGGCAGTAGGCTTCCAATAGCTGTCGTAGCCGTTCACCACGACGATGTACTGGACGTGGTATCGGCGAATTCCGTCCATCAGAAGTTGGGCGTCGGTCGAGGGCGGAAGCCAGATGACCCGGCGCTCGCCGTAGTGATAGACAATATCGTCTTCTCTGGCCATCACAACGGCGGAGGATGCCGTGTGCTCTTGGAGCCATTGCGCCGCGTCGATATCCGGATAAAGCAAGGTGTCTTCGGGACGGAAGTGCAAGTTGTCATGGCCTATTCGGAATTGCATGGCGACGCCGAGCACGAAGAGCACGGTCACCACGGCTGCAGCCAAAACCTGCCACAGCGGTAGAGCTCGGCCGCGGTACGATATCGTTTTCTGAGCAAGAGCTGAAACCCTTTGATCCTGTTTTCCGCTGCCAAGAAGGAGAACTGCCGAGGAGACAGCAACCAGTCCCCAAATCGCGACGCATCCCCGTGGGCTCGGATGTTGGACGTGCGCCCCCCACAGTAGGGCACTCGCAGCACCCACCGCCGCGACGGCTATGCCAGCGGCGGCGACCGGTCGCGGTCGGCTGCTGGCGCATCGCGCTGCTAACACGCCGCCTCTCCACAGGTACAAACAGGCGAGCGGCGCAACCGGAAGAAGAAATCTCTCCTCAAACGACCAGGGCCAGAACAGGTACATGGCCTCGTAACTCAGAAAATACCATTCCAAAATCCCGCCGCCGGATTTCCAGAAAGAGGCTCCCAAACCCAGAAGAACCAACAGGACGGGTAGGGCCGTTGTCGGCGAGTACCAGGCAGGCGCTATCGGCTTGCGCGTGACCAGTGTCCACAGTTCGGCAGCGCGATCGTCGGCGTTTTGAACCGGCCTTGCGAGTACGTCTTTCCAGGTGGCCATTCCCAATTCAGGGTCATTGCCGTTCTTGATCCGGAGCTGCGCGAGATAATTCTCTTGATATCCGTGGATGGGCCACTCCGAGTACTGATGCGCTAGGGCCCAGTGCATCCAGGTCATTTGGACGCCCATGCCAAGAATCAGCAGTGGCCCGAAAACCAGCAACCGCCGCTGCGCGGTGGTCATATCTCGAACCGCCGAGATGGTCTGCCATCCAATGATTCCCGCCAGCAGCGCAATGCCAGTCGAGCGGACGATCACCGTCGCCAGCAACACGATCAGGCAGAGGAGCCACCATGACGTTTGCGTCCGTTTCGATGGAGCCGCTGAATCCAGATGCATCATCGCCCAGACCAGGAGCATGCTGCCGAAAAAATACGGCATGTCGGAATACAAAAGTGTCGTGGAGAAGCGGAAAAAGACGGGGGAAGAGCCCAGCAGGAGACATATTGTGGCTGCGACTGCCCGGTTCTCGACACGGCGCAGCGCCTCGTAGGCAAAAATCAGCGCGAGCGTGGTAAATACGCCCATGCTACTCACCAGAACCGTATGGCTGCCTCCGAATACTTTGGTCATCCATGCGAGCAGATACGGGAAGCCCGGAGGAAGCATGGTTTCCGGCTTGAAGTTGAACCCGTAACCGGCTCCGGCAAGAATGGATTTTGCAAGCTCCGTGTAGGTGGCATCTCCTCCCGCGGCGAAATCCGCGCTTCTGCGCGCGAGAAAAACCTCCGTCGCTCCGAGGCCGATCAGAAAAACGTAAACGGCGACGTCTTTCCAGTCTCGTCGTTCAACGTTGAACGCATCGGGGGACCCGTTTGAGTCCATTGACGCCATGACCGCTCCTTCGTGGGAGACGCTGGATTTCATATGTCTCGTTGCTGCGGGAAGTAAAGTCGAGCTCAACGGCGCATGCAGCTAGAGCCCGTTAGGCAAGGCGCACTCGCGCCCCAATTTAGAACAAACCGGTCAGGCCTCCTGGCAGCTGTTGACCTGCAGGTCGTGGCTCTCGGATCGCTGGGGGGGTTGAGTCGCTCGCTTCAGCCATCCCTCGCGCCAATAGGAATAAATCGCGCGCGGGCAAAGACGGTGATAATCGGACCGGCAGTAGACTCCTTCCAGGACAATGCACGGAAATTTCATGTGCGTCATCTTTCCGGTCTTCTCGTCCACGATATGGTGGACGCGACGCAGAACGCGGTAGATATTGCCGCAGTAAGGGAGCATTTCGGAATCGAACAGCAGTCCGCGATTCTTGTTCTGGCGGTCCAAGGTCGCAATGATTTCTTCCTTGCTCCGCACCTGCACCAATTCACCCGGCTGGAGATCGGTCCTCTCAATGGGTGTTTTCTCGAGCTTGCCGACGATATGCGGATACACCGTTCTTTGATGTTTCTGGCGTTCGCGATTGAAGAGCGTAATCGTGAGCGCATGGAGCAAGCGAACGATCGCCAGGACGAAATCGAGCCGGCGTTGACCCCGCGTATCGTCCGCCAAGCCCGTCGACAAGTTACCGGAGCGCACATCGCGAACATATTGACGCGGATCCCACCATCGCATCTCGGAAGTGAAGTTGCGCAGCTCCGTCGCCTGGCAGGCGTAGATAGGCTCTCCTGAATCGGCGGTGGTGGTGCAGCTGCTTTTCATAAGAGAGGCGACCGTACAGTGTGGGCCGGCGTTCGAATGCGAAGAATGCCCTTCTAAGGCAACCAGTGAATCTGTTCCGCTATTTTCGGCGCGTTTCAACCATGCTTCTTTCCAAAAAATAAGGCAGCCCGCTTCGCACCCGCTGTGAGCTGCACCATCGCAGCGCAGAGTTTCCAGGTGAACTGCATCCCGCATTCGGCGGATACTCCAGTCGGCAATGTTGTCGCAGGCCTTGTCGGCACGCTTAAACACCCGAAACCGCAGCCCGCAATAGCGCAGCATCTCGGGCATAAACGGCAAGTTCTCCAGTTTTCCGCTCGCGTCCAGCGTCGCCAAGATCTCCTCTTTGCTGCACACTTCGACCCAGTCTCCAGCTTTGAGGTTTAAGACCTTCGTGTGTGCTTGCCCCTTGGGTAGCGGCATGGTTTCGTTATCCCTTTGGTTTTGTTCGCAGGTGGTAGTATTCGCGAATCTGGCCCGCGCAAGACCAAGCTGCGATCTTGTTGGAAAAACGCCGTCGTGTTTCGATCGTCGTTGCCCAACGCAGGACCGAAACGCAAAGACGCGGAAGAAGAAGTAGGGGGACGCCCGCAACCCGCCACTTGGTGCCGCCTGCTCCCCCTTGTTGTCGGATATCGCTACGAGCTTTGTTAAACCACCAGTCGAGGAAGTACCTTTTTTGAATACGACTCTGCGGCACGCAATGGTACGTCACAGCGGAAGGCTCGTAGCGCAAACGCTCTCCGGACTCCAACAGCCGCTGACCGAATTCAGTATCTCCATTACTGATCAAATCGTTGCCGCAACGGTCCAGATCGATCCGGAAGCGCCCGTATTTCTCAAACATGGCCTTACGAAAGGCCATACTGACACCGAATGGCGGCTCATGGAGGCTGCGAGCCTCGCCCCCAAGATCGAACATGGCTAAGGGACCCAACGGATAGCGTCCCTCGGTCGGCATCCATTCGGGACGGGAGAACACTTTTTCTGGCAGGATGCGTCCGCCGGCACCTGCCCATTCATCGCCATGCAAGGTCGCCGTCAGGTTTTGCAGCCAAGTCGATTCCACAATTGCGTCATCGTCCGTGAACGCGATGATCTTTCCTCGTGCGTTTTCGACACCAGCGTTGCGCGCATGACAAAGTCCTTGTTTCGACTCAAGCAGGTAGCGAAAGCGTTCTGGATTGCGTCGGCCATAACCTTCGACGACGTCCCGAGTCCCGTCAGTCGAATTATTGTCGACGACGAGAACTTCCCATGACACAGAATCCGGCATACGCAAGGCCGCGACGCTATCGAGTGAACTCGCGAGGCTCTCGCAGCGGTTGTAGGTGCACAAGATAACCGTGATATCGATCACTTTTTGTTCTCCAAGATCATCACAAGGTGCGCCACGAATCGATGAATGCGGTTTCGCGATCCGTCCCGTCTGGCGGCGCGTCTATGGCTCCGGGTACGACTGCCCCTTCAAACCCGCCCTAGCCGCAATCGATGTTAGTTCGCGCCTCGTCCAAACCCCCACTTTTCCTGTTCTTGAAAGGAGCCATTTAGCCCAAGTCTTCAGCGACCACGGTCGAATCTTCAAGGCGTGCGCGTACGCTTCCGCTGCCTTGCTGTACCGACCGCACCAATAGCGTTCATCTCCCAGAACCATGTAAACGCTGGCCCGGATTTCGAGCTCATCTTTCCGGTCCTTGGCGTTGTGTTGAAGCAATGCGCTGAAGTCATCCTCGCTCAAGCCGGGCCTTTGGACCCTCAGCGGGTGGGGTTCCCGTCCGACGGCCGCGAGGATGGCAATGGCTGCGTTGCATTCCTGGCGAATGGAGACGTTGCGAACAGCTTCTGCCTCGCGTGCAATTCGCCACAGAACGTTGAGTTCGTCGACGAGACAAACCGGCGAATTATCCTTGTTGAATAGACTGGTTAGGCTTTCCTCGTGTATGCGGAACGTAGCCATCGGTTCGGCCAGATAAGCGACGTCGTAATGAAGGGCGAACATACACCACAGATACCAATCGGTGGCATGGGGAAGGTCGAGCGCAAAAAAGGAGACCTTTTCGTAGCACTCCTTCCGAACCATCAGAGCGGACATAACGATACAATTGAAGCGCACCAGCCTCTTCAGGAACGCCAGGCCATCCCACACCTGGTCATCCTTTCCGCACTCGGTCCATTGCGCCACGCCCGCTTCTTTCTTTCCCCGCACTGCCAGAGCCCTGCAGAATACGTATCCGACATTGGGGTTCCGCTCCATGACCTCTACGAAGCGTTCGAGCACTTGCGGGCTTTTCAGCGAGTCATCCGCCGAAAGCAGCCAGACATATTTGCCAGACGCCAGCGAAACACCTTTGTTGAAGTTCCTCAAGTGACCGATGTTGGTCTCGTTGCGGACGTGGTTGACCCGCGGATCCTTGAATGATTGTGCGACTTCGGGAGTGTCATCTGGCGAGCAGTTGTCCATGATGAGGATTTCGAAATTCCCGTAGGTCTGCACCAAGATGGAGTGAACGCACTCAGCCAGGTAGTGCGCGAGCTTGTAGCAAGGGACAACGAACGTCACTAACGGATCCGTATGCGGGTCACTGCGTTCGTTCGCGGCGATCGGGCTCGGGTTCATAGAGGCCAAGTGTTCGGGTTCAGTTTCCCAACAACTCAAAACTGCTCTAAAGACGTTTTACGTAGCGGTCGTTTGCTACACTGAAACGAATACCTTTTCCGCAACCGGCGGTCGCTTCAAGCTCCGAAGAACTTCCAAGTAGAAGGACTTCTGTCCCATGACGTAAAGCAGCATTCCCAGGTATACGACGAGCAGAATGCTGCCGTCCATGGCCAAGCGAGCCAAAGGAATCAACGACTGGCCAAAGAGGAACTGGGCCGCGGCGGCGAATATCCCGGCAACCACTCCCGAAAGCAGCGGCCGGCGTATGGTCACCATGATATCGCGGAAAGAAATTGTCGTGCCGCGCACACACAAAAGGATGTGCGGAATCACCCATATCGTCATCGCGGTCGAGTAGGCAAGCGCCACACCTTTCGGCCCGTAAGGCAGGCCCAAAATGTATGCGGTGATCGTCAAGGGGGCGATGATGGAAATCAGTTTAATACTTCTACCGACGAGCCCGGTCGAGTACAAGAGCCAGGCCAAAGGATTGATCATCGCATAAATTAAAATTGTCGGAGCCAGCAAGCGAAAAATCGGCGCGGTAGCGCTCCATTTGTGCCCCAAGACAACCGAGATCAAGTCGTTCGCACAGAGCGCACCGGCAATCGTTATGGGAACGGTCAGCGCCAATACCAACGAATATCCCTTCAGGAAGTAGCTTTTCAGGCGAGCGGCGTCGTTCTGAACCCGCGACAATGCGGAAAAGGCCACCTCGCCAACAGCCGAGTTTAGATTGTCAGTCGGTATGTTAACCAGCTGGTAGGCGCGGCCGTAGACCCCAATGGCTTCGGCGCCCCAGTAACGGCCCAAAAGGACTTTGTCGAGGTTGTAGGCAACGTAGTAGATCAGGCCATTCAGAGTGACCAACCCTCCGAAGCGCACCATCGAGCGGATGCCCGCGTTTCTTTTTGGCGGACCCGGCACCCACCTCGTCGCGATCCACAGACCGATGGTGGTAACCAGAGGAGGCACAACTGTCATCGCCACGAGGGACCAGTAGCCTAATCCGGCGAATGCCATGCCAACTCCTGCGGCGACGCTCACAGCCAGCGACACAACGTCAATCGTCGACAGAATTGTGAATCGCATCTCCCGTTGGAGCATTGCCGAGTGCTGTATTCCCAATGCGTTAAACAAGAAGCCAAAGGAAAGTGCAATCGTCACCCAGATCAGGCGGGGCTCGCGGTAAAACCAAGCGACCAGCGGCGACGTTGCTGCCAGCAGAAAACAGAGCCCCGTACCGACCAGGACGTTTATCCAAAACAAAGTCGATACCTGCTGATCCGTAACTTCCACGCGTTGAATCGTGGCCGACGACAGGCCAAAATCCCGAAACAGGCTGAGCACTCCGGTAATCGCAGTGACCATTCCAACCAGGCCGAAATCCTTCGGATCGAGCAGCCGGGCCAGGATCATCAGCGAGCCCACGCGGAGCGTGAAGTTGGCCGCTTGCGCCAGTACCTTCGCGCTCCCGCCTCGAATCGCCCGGTGTCTTAAGTCTTTCATCGCTGCCTTGTCGGAGCCCTCTAAGAATCTTGGATGTTGGTTACCGTGTGGGATCAGACGCCGACTTCGAGCCCGATGACGGCCTTCCGGCAGTAGAAGGCCTCGGCGTAACCGCTAGGAGCGTTGCATTCCATTCCTCGTAGCCGCATCAGCCCGAGAAATGTCTGAGGGTCGAACCAGCGCTTGCTTCGTTGGGTTTCAAAGGCTTGCATCAGAAAGTCGACCTTGGTGTCGCAGATTTTCTTGTCGAGCGGCACAAAGACATTTGGTTGACCAAGGTCGCCGTCATACTTGGGGATTTCGTACTCCAGGATCAGATGGTCGCGGAAGGTGTTCCAGGTCAGTTCCGCGATAAGGCGATGGTCCTGATGCGCGTCCCTGCGGTTGTGAGTAAATACGACATCGGGCGAGATGTTCCGCTTCAACTCTTCGAACACTGCCTTGACTTCAGCTCCCGCGTACGGCATGAAGCTGTCCCGGAACTCTTTTAGTATCGGCCCTCGAAGCTGAGGCGCCTGAATGAACAGGTTCGCTGAGCGCTGCGCCTCATCGTGTCGCGCTCCAACGGCGCTGAATACAACCCAATTAAAACTGCAATCTGGATACTGCTTGGACAGAGCAAGAATTGTTCCGCCACACCCGATCTCAATATCGTCCGAGTGTGCACCCAGCAGGAGCACCCGAAGACCCTCGCTGGAGCCCCGGCGCGGCGCCAGCTGGATCATCGGTTGGCCGGTTTCAGCTCAAAGGATTCCGATACTGGACTCGCCGACGTGTTGTTCCAAACCTTCCACGGAGCGTTTTCTTGGTTCAGCTCCTCAAGCCGGTTCTTATCTTTGAAGGTATCCATGCACTGCCAAAAGCCGCGATACCTGTACGCCCAGACCTTCTGCTGGTCGATCAACCGGTGAAACGGTTCGGCCAGCAGGTCCTCGCCGGGACGGATGTTTCGAAAAATGTCGTTTCGAAAAATGAGGAAGCCGCCGTTGATCCAGGTATCGGAGCGCGTTATCGGGCAAATCGCTCGCACCCTGCCGTCTTGATCTGCTTGAACGGTATCGAAGCTGGCGGTCGGCTGCACCAGAAGCATCGCGGCCGTGGCATTTCGCGACCGGAACTCGTCCACCATCGTCGGTAGCGGCAAATCGCTTAGTCCATCTCCATAGTTCGCAAAGAACATCTCTTCGCCTTGTAGATGACCTTCGACGGCTTTCATGCGTTCGGCGACCGTGGCACTAGCACCCGTTTCGACGAAGGTGATTTTCCAATCATCGATGTCCCGATTCAGGAACTGAATATTCTTACCGCCCTGCGACCATACGAAGTCGTTCGAGGCAGACTCGTCGTAGTGCAGAAAATAATCCTTGATCACGTTGCCTTTGTATCCCAGGCAGAGGATGAAATCCTTGTGTCCATAATGAGCGTAGTACTTCATCAGGTGCCACAGGATCGGCCGCGTGCCGATCGGTACCATGGGCTTCGGGACATCATCCGCATATCCCCGAAGTCGCATTCCGCTCCCGCCACAAAAGAGAACGACTTTCATTGGCTCACCTGTCCTTTTCCCTGTGGTCCTGTTAATAGATCGCAACTTTGGGAATCGGCACCACAAACCGGCCGCCCCATTCCCGAATGTAGTCCAGCTGCCGCATGATCTCGTCCTTCAGGTTCCAGGGCAGAATGATGACGTAGTCCGGCTTGGTTTCGGCGATTCGATCCGGGTGGTAAATCGGTATGCGGCTGCCCGGCAAAAATCGGCCTTGCTTGTGGGGACTTCGATCGACGGTGTATTGAATGAGGTCCTTGCCGATGCCGCAATAGTGGAGCAGCGTCGCGCTTTTGCCTGGAGCACCGTATCCCGCAACCGACTTGCCCTGTCGCGCGGCCGTGAGCAGGAAGTCGACCAACGCGAACTTGGTTTGTTGCACCTGCGAGGCAAAGCCCTCGTACCCGCGCACTGAATCAAGGCCCGCTGTCTTTTCGTCCGCGATCACCTTGTCTACATTGGGCCGAACCTTGTGGGTGACATCCTCCGCGCGACATGCGTAAACTCGAAGCGAGCCGCCGTGGGTGGTGAGCTCGTCGACGTCAAAAACCCTGAGCCCATGCGCCTTCAGAATCCGGATCGTGGTCAGGAACGAGAAGTAGGAAAAGTGTTCGTGGTAAATGGTGTCAAACTCATTCGAATCGATCAACCGGAGCAACTGGGGAAACTCCAATGTCAACACTCCTGAAGGTTTCAGCAAAATCTTCAAGCCCTCCACGAAGTCGTTGAGGTCCGGAACCTGCGCCAGCACGTTGTTACCGAGCACAAGGTCGGCGCCGCCGCGTTCGGCCACCAGCTCTTGAGCGACCTTCGTGCCGAAGAATTTGGAGATGGTCGGCACGCCCTTTTCCACCGCCACCTTGGCCACATTCGCCGCGGGTTCAACACCCAATACCGGTACCTGGCCCTTCACGAAGTACTGCAGCAGATAGCCGTCGTTGCTGGCCACCTCAACCACGAAGCTCTTTTGGTTGAGCCCGAACCGCTTCGTCATCGTTTCGCAGTATTTCTCGCAATGTTTGAGCCACGAATCGGAATACGACGAGAAATAAAGGTAGTTGCCGAAGATCGATTCCGGCTGTTCAAAAACGTCGAGCTGCACGAGGAAGCACTGTTCGCAGAGGTGGACGTGCAGCGGGTAATAGACTTCACCCTTATTAAGATCTTCGACTGACGGAGCGGTTTGGCAGAGCGGCGACATTCCAAGATCGACGAAAGTCCTCAAGGAAGTCGACCCGCAAAAACGACAAGGTTTCGCGGCTGTTTGCTGCTGAACATCACTCAGGGATGTCATCACACTCATGATCTTCTCAACGCTCCTGCTCCAGGTAAGGTGCGCCCTTGCTTGTCCCAGCGCCGCTCGTTTTCTTGCAGGTTGAACTAGAATACTGCGCTGGCTAGAACGATTGCGTGTCCAATATCGCAGACCAAGCTACCGCCATAAAAGACGCTAAAATCACAACTTTTCTTCAACAGTAACCTTGCAATAGAGCTACCAAAGACCCGAGAGGTACCCGCGCTACGGACCTAAGATGTTGAAATATAATGCTTTACATGATCTATAGCCCGACTTTGGACGTGTCCGCAACCGGGGTGCCTTTAGGAAAAGTGTTTCCACTCTTCCAGCGGAGCGAGGCATCCAGTTTCCCGTCCTTCAGCAGCCGCTTGATCTGGGCCAGCCGTATGTACCGGCCTTGTTTCAGCTCATCGGCCGTGAGCCCCGCAACCCGATACGCGTCATATAGTTCCCGTGCGCCCGTACGGGCCGTCCACTGCGGTCGAAAGCCTGGAACCAGTCGCCCAATCTTGTCGAAATTGATGCGATAGCACCTCTTATCCGGCCCCCCGCCGGGGGCGTATTCCACGCGCGCGCCGGGCACAATCTCAGCAACGATCGCCGCCAGTTCGCTGATGCGGTAGTTTTCGTCATTACGGCCGACATTGAACGTCTCATTGTGGACGGCCTCACGAGGGGCCTCGAGCGTTGCGAGCGCTGCTCCGATGATGTCGCGTATGTGCACAATCGGGCGCCAGGGCGTGCCGTCGCTCTTGATGTAGATTCCGCCGGTGGCATAGGCGGCCGCAACGAAATCGTTCAGAACGATATCCAGCCGCAACCGCGGAGACGCTCCGTAGGCCGTGGCGTTCCTCATGAAGGTCGGGCTGAAGGTATCGTCAGCGAGACGTGCAATGTCTCTTTCCGCATAGACCTTGGATTCACCGTACGGCGTGACCGGGTTGAGAGGAGCCGTCTCGTCATGGATCGCATCGCCGGCCGCACCATAGGTGCTGCAGGAAGACGAAAACACAAAGCGCTGAACCCCCGCCGCCTTGGCTAGCTCCGCCAACCGCACCGAGGCAAGGTGGTTGACGTCGTAGGTGAGCTGGGGATCCAGGTCTCCGAGAGGATCGTTCGACAACGCGGCAAAATGCACGACCGCGTCAAAACCCTGGAGGTCGTCCTTGGTCAGATCCCGGAGGTCTTTGCGAATCTCCGGAATCGCGGGCAGGGCCCGCCCAAAGTCGCAGCCTCCGTAGAGGTCGGTGTCGAACCCGACCACCTCATGGCCCGCCGTACGTAGGACAGATTCTGCCACCGAACCGATGTAGCCCTTGTGACCGGTTACTAGGATTCTCATGCGACTCCTGTCGGAAATAGATTTGATTTACCCTGGACTTCTTGTTCCTCGCCTTGCTCCCGAACCTGCGAGAGCAATCCGCTCTCACGCAGCACTTCAGCGGCGTCACGGATGGTCGCGAAGGGCAGCGCGGAGCGCTCTGCAATGTCCAGCAAAGAGTGTTCCCCATCGGAGAGGTTGAGCACCCAAAGCCGCGCGTTGACTTCCGTGCCGATGCCGTCGCCTCCGGTCGAACGGTAGAGGTTCCGCTTTCCCAGTTGAGGTTCGCAGTATGGATTCGAGTTGCGATATCGACGATTGTCTTCCAGCACGTCCGCGATGGCTGCGCACACGCGCAGCGATCCGGCAAGCCGGAGTGGCCGGATGAAGTCAAGATTGTCCGCCGACGTGTGGTACTCGGGAAAGGAGCCCCACACGCTCCGCATCAAGCACCCTACGGCGAGATTGAAGCCCGGGGAGCAATACTGCCGCTCGTCGTAGCCATACGGCGAAAACTCCAGAATCTCGGCGGGTTCGGCATCGTGTGCAAGAACATGCGCGACGGCCCGGTCAATCTCGGCATTCCCGCGACGGCTCTTCTTGTAGTGAAAGGGGCCATCGTCGCCGATGCATGTCAGCACCAAGCCGTGGCGAATCCGCGCAGCCGTCTCTTGATTTCGGGCGAGCCAGGTGATCGCTCCGATTGTGCCGGGTATAAAAACAAAGCGATACGAATAGCGGAGATCGCGCCCCGAAAGTAATTCCGCGAGGGAAGTTGCGACCGTCAGTCCGGAGAGATTGTCATTCGCGAGCGACGGGTGACACGCGTGACACGAAATCAAAACCTCGTCGCTCGATCGACCGGGCAGAAAGCATTCGCCGTACGTGAGATGTCCGTCTTCGAGCGTGGAATCGATCGACACCTCATACTCGTTTTCGTTAAGCGCCAGCATCTGTTTGTGCGAGAGGCAGAATCCCCAATCATTCTTGTAATACGACGTGCGGTAGGGAATCCAGTCCGGCTTATCTGGAATCGTAAACAGATGCGCCTTCAGGTCGCTGAGCGACATCGTCGCGCGTATCGGCACGCTGTAGTTCACGACATGCAGGTTGGACTTCCGAAAGTCGACGACTCGCTCCCCAGCGTGCGTCTTGATATACGCATCTCGAATATTCCACTCTTTCGGCACGACCCAGTCGAAAACCGAGGTTCCCGTCGGCACCTCGAACGTCCGCAGAGGGATACGCTCCTGGATCCTGGCAAGGGTCTGACGGATCCCATCTCCCGTGATGCTCCGGCAAATGGGATAGAGCTCGGCCGCAAATCGATGCAATTCCCCCCCGATTCGGTCGGCACCCTTTTGGTCGAGATCCTTTAAGAGCTTCATACGGTTATTCGAAATTCGGATAGTTCTGATCGCGCTCGGAAATAACCTCGACCTTCTCGGGCCAAGTGATTGCAAACGCGGGATCGTCCCAACGAACTCCGCGGGCCGATTCCGTGTTGTAAAATTCCGACATCTGATAAAAAACCTCGCTGCCGCGCTCCAGGGTTAAGAATCCGTGCGCGCACCCCTGCGGCACATAGACCATGTTCCGCGCATCGGCGCTTAGGATCACCGCGAACCAATCCTTAAACGTCGGCGATCCGCGGCGCAAGTCGACAACCACATCGTATACAGCACCCCGGGTGCAGCGCACCAGCTTCGTTTCCGCGTACGGAGCCGTCTGATAATGCATGCCACGCAACGTTCCTTTCACAGTGCTGAACGACAGGCTGCATTGCACCATCCGCGGATCCAATCCGTGCTCTTCAAACTCATCACGGCACCAAGTCCGAGCGAAGAAGCCTCGTTCGTCTGGCTTGACGTCGAGCCGAATCTCGAAGACGCCCGCCAGCTTGCATGGATGATAAATCATTCGAGAGCAAGAAAACCCGGGAGCGTCGCATGGCTGCCGGTAAACTCGGTTCGGGCCGTGCCAAAGACGAACAACTGAATCTCGGGTGTCAACATTAGAGCCCGACACCTGTACTTGCGAGTTCGTAGACGAGGCTGTCGCCCACGTTCTTTGCATAGGCTAATCGAGCCCGTCCCGTGTCGTCCCCCTGGATTTTCCAGGAATTGCCCTCCTCTACCAGAGACATCTTCGAGCGAGCTCTCCACCATGAGTTTACGGCGCTCGGGAGGGCAAACCAAACCGGGAGGTTGTCAGACAACGATCGTAGATGACGCAACAACCGTTCGTAAGTACGACCCGTATCAGGTTTTATGATGTAGTCCGGGTGAATGATGAAACTGACTAGACCATTCTTCTTGAGAATTTGATCGATTTGAGTCGTCCACAGATCAATCGACCGTTCATTCAGGAGGTGGAATAGCGTGTAATCTTGCGTCGTCGTAACGGGGAGTTCCAGAATTTCTCCAATAAAAAAAGGCATCACGCTGCAACAACCACCCCGCTGCGGATCAAGAGGTGCAACATTTGGGAAGGACATATCGAATTCAAATTCGAAGGCTTCGTACCATTCGGGCTTGCGGTACAGCGCCGCCGCACGGAATCCCGGGGCGTCGTACTCGCGCCCATATCGGTTAACGAGTTTCACCCGACGAAGAAACTCGCTCTTGTCGTCAAAGAGTCGTCCGTCGTGGTTCAAATCCTGGACTTCGACTTCGAAACCGCGACTGCGTATGAGCTCAAGGAGAGCTGAGGGAACTGTATAACGATCCTCAGGGACGATTTCGAAGGACGACTTTATGTCAAACGAATCATCGATATCCATGAGTTTCGAGCAGTAATCCCTGCCAGCCTGCGTTTCTACGTCGTGCGTGACCATGAAACATCCAGGTGCGCCGTTCGGCCAAAACCATATGAAGGGAACTCTCTCGACACCGCTGGCTTTCATCGAAAGCAACAGGAGTCTCTCGCAGATGTCTTCCACCGTTGTGTCCACGGGCCATTTGGGAAATGACGCCTCTTTCCAATTCCTGGCGTGAAATCTTTGAATGCCCCTTCGCATGGACAGATTCGTGAGTGGCCGCAAAATGTAATACAGCTTCTTGAGCGTACCGGGGCCCGGCCGACATGCAGCGCCGAGATATCGTTCGAGAAGCAGGTTCTGAACGATGTTCTCCGGGTCGAAGGGAAGACGAAGGGTCCCGTTATCAATTCGAACATCGTCGAGGACATCGTACATCGATGTGTGAATCGCGGGTTGGCGCGTTCCGCAAGACGAACGACCGTAGCAGATTGAGTTCGCGCCGAATCGGAAGTAACCTTCATCGGAGGACAGCGGCGCACTCAGCGCGAAATCCAGGAGGTTTTCGGGGCACCGATACCGGTCGCCTACCGCCCCCATTCTCGCGTGTTTCGTTGTAGGTTCGAGCAAGACTGTTTCACGTCCCTCAAGCAATTCGGACTCTCCCAAAGCGGCCCACGGGAACCAACCTTCGGTACACAGACGAATAGACTACACACCCTCGGTCGCGCCTGACGCTATCCGACATGACGGTAAGCCAACCTCCCTGCAACGGCCAGTAGTTTGTCCGGCATGCAAGAGAAGACGCGCTTCGCTATTTTAATCTTCCAGCCACCCTCAAAACTTGGAACGGCGGGGAAATTCCAGTAAATGAGCGACTGGGGTGGACGGACCCAATGATTCTTGAAAGCAAGCAGTCCGGAATCATGTTCTTCGGTTCGCCCCAGGTCGAATTCAACCGCACCGCCGGACTTCCCGTCTACCATCGCGTTCCACAGAAGCCATGGCATTGCCCCAAGTCGATTGAAGCGCGCGTCGGCGACGCCGTATTTGTAGTAAAGCACGTCTTTGAATCGGAGCGTCAGAATAGCTGTGACCGCGTTCCCATTCTGGTACGCCATGCGAATTGAGGCTGCGTCGCCGTGGCATGCAATCAGGTTCCGAAACCAAGCGCACGGTGCGGGAGGTAATTGGTGGCGGCTGCGTGTTAGGACATACAGTCCATAGAACTGCTTCAATACGTCATCACTTGTTCCGCATTTCTCGACAAGGCCGGCGCGCCCGGCGCGCTGAATCCGTCGCCGAACGGAGTCCTTATCCAACTTCCGGAAGATCTGCTCCAAATCCGGGTGCAGGTCAATCTTGTGCAAGAGGTATCTCGTCCCGGGCAAAAAACCCACCTCGCTCATCGCCTCGCCGAGGCCCCGATCGATCGGCCGGAACTCCACATACTTCCAGTCCTCACGTCGGATGGCTGATTGCAGGTATCGAATGAGGAAGCTCAGCGCCTCGGACGAATCGCAAAGCGGCTCACAATGATCTGAAAACGGCAGGGAGACGAGGCGACGGCCAGTGAGCCAGCTGTTCACACGACAGAATACGAGTCCGTTTGCCAGGTCACCTGTGGGCGGTGACGTTGTGAATACGGTCGGTTCATATCCGTAGGTTTTTCGGAGTGCGCTGAGCCATCCCACTGTGTGGAATATGGACGCCTTGGGATGCCTCTCGACAAACTGCCCCCAACGTGGGTCGTTGATTGGATCGAGTTGATGAAGCTTCATCGTCGGGTCTTCACGGAAAACGGCTAGAGGCTCTCGTTTCTTGATGAGGCCTTCCCTTCGGGAAAATCGTTCGACGCCTCAGGGTTCGACGCTTCTCCAAGAGAGCGTCGCCGCAGCCCACGGCCATACAATCGAGATCGTCACTGCCGATCAAGTCGAGAGAGACGCCTTTTGAGATGAGCTCCGTTGCCAGTCCGAATGCACACGGTCTGTCGCCGCCAGTCAACAGGGTTACCGCAACGCCTTGGATCGTCCCAGATTCTGCTCGCTTCGGGCTGGGCCGTTCCTGTCCATAGCAAGAATGTCGCCTATTGGGGGGCGGAGCGGCAGCAACTGCGGTGTTCCCGTTCTCATCTCCTTCTTCGAGTCGATGAAATGCCCTCGTTCCATTGGTCCCTTCGTCGCCGCCGTTGTCGTTCATGCGGCCCCACTCGACTCAATGCGACTCGTTCGTCGTATTTGCAGCATGATCAGGAAGAGCGCTTCGCGATTCTAGAATCTGCACATTGCCTTGTCCCACGTTCGGAGCAGTGAAGCCTTGAACTCCGGGAGGACAATCTGGGTGCGTTTCGCCGCTTCGAATCCGAAAATCGGCTCCATCCAGGCATATTTCCATCCCAGGCGAGGTTTTTCCAATCGACCGTCGAGTTGCGCGGCCAAATCTTGGAGCTCAGCGAGAATATCCGGTCGTTCGGGGTAGAAGACCCCAAACCAAGTTTGCATATAAGTCAAACATGCCTTCCGGACACGCTCACTTTCTTCCAGGGATCGCAGATACTCCATGTGCAGTTTCATCGAAACCAACATCGCATCTTTCTTTCCATCGGATGTTCCGATATTGCTCACCCTGGCCGAAGGAGACAGCCGATAGAAAACCCGGGCGTCGGGCACGAACCGAGTACCCTTTGAAGCAATCAGCACGCGGCAGAAATATTCTCCATCGTCGTCAACCAGCAACCGGGTGTCCCAGGCCCCTGCCTTTTCAGCCAGTTGTCGGCTCGTCAACCAGGTTGCGGTTTGCATATGCAGGTTTTCGCTCATCTTTCTGACCAACCACTCGACCGGAGAAAGATCGTGCCAAATGGATGTTGGGATGAACCGTGCCCGTTCACTTCGGTAACGGAAGTACCCCCACGGCCCTGAAAGAAGTGTGCCGTGGCCATCCCCTTCGCCCAGAGCCGCAAGTTGCCGATCGATCTTGTCTGGCCCCAAAAGGTCATCTGCATCCAACCACTGAATGTAATCGCCCTGGCTGAGTTCCAAAGCGTGGTTTCGCGCTGCCGCTGCACCTTGATTCTCAACAGTAACAACCGCCACTTCCTTCGACGCAAATCGACGCGCCACGTCCGCGGTCCGGTCGCGGGAGCCGTCGTCCACGACAATGATTTCCTTACGCGGCCAGGTTTGAGCGATCGCGGATTGGATCGTGTACGAGATCCAATTTTCGGAGTTATATGCGGGGATCAAAATCGAGACGAGCGGTTTCATAGAAACGGGTCCTTGTCATCAGGGAGCGGATTTTGCGAAAACTCTTTGATAAGCAGCCAGAAGATTTTGAACGGAATGGTCCCAACCCAGTGACTCTTCGATTCTTCTCCTCCCGAACTCACCCATCTTTTTTCTGACGTGGCAGTTCTCGAGCAGGAACAGGATCTTTTCTGCGAAATCTCGCGCTCCTGCCTCGTTCTGCGCGTATAGGGACGCTTCCATGGCGCTGAATCTGCCTTCCTTCAAATCGAACTGAACGATCGGTTTGGCCAAAGCCATGTATTCCATGATCTTGATCATTGTGGATATGTCATTCATTTCGCACGGCTTGTCCGGATTCACACAAACGTCGGCCGTCGAGAGGATATCGAGCAACTGCAGGTCGGGTATCCTCCCGGTGAAATTGACCATGTCCCTTAGTCCCTTATCCTGTACCGCTTGCTGCAATTCCGCGAGTCCAGGCCCTCCACCGATGCACGTGAAATGAATGTCCCGTCGCCCCAGATTCTTTACATAGAGTGCCACGTCCAACAGGATGTCCAGGCCTTCTTGGACGCTCATGTTCCCCACGTAGCCAACGAGGTATGGCTTCCCATATTTCAGCTCCGGGTTCGGCGCAACGGCCTTGAAAGACCTTGCATCGGGGCCGTTGCGGACCACGAAGACGTCCTCGGGAGACATCTTGCCTCGACGGATCGCCAAATCCCGGTAACTGTTATTCGTAGCCATGACTACGTCGCTGAATCGGTAGGTCATCTTTTCAAGTCCGACCTGTATTTTGTAAAATGCATCTTTTCTGTCGTACTTGGACAGATACAACTCAGGGTTGGCATCATGGTGGTCAAAAATGTATTTGACTCCGAAGATCTTGAACGGCAGCGCGACCAAGAAAATGTCGTCAGGTGGATTGCAGCCTTGAATCACGTGGAATCCGCGTCGAAAATAGATCCACCACGCATAGAGGAACTCCCAAAACAGCGCGGAGCCATATTCGTACAAATACCCAAAAGGAGTGTTCCCCTCCTTCGGCATGGGGTGCCGATAGATATGGACACCGTCGATGACTTCGTGACCTGCGGTGTAGCTTCCACCCCTCGGACAGAGGACGCTGACAACGTATCCGTTTTGCTGCAGAGATGAGGCCTCCTTCCACACACGCGTGTCGAAAGGAACAGGGATGTTTTCCACGATAATGAGAATTTTTTTTCCCACGGCTAGGACCTGGTCGACGATCGCTTCTTCTGCTGCTCCGCTGTCTCCTGCAGTTCCCTTACCTGACCTCGACGCCGAACCCGTCGCTCCAAGGCCTTGGCGGCCGCCAAAACACGGGGATACCTGCTCAGATGGTTATCTCTCACTTCGGAGAGCCTTCTCCTTAAGAATGCCTTTGCATTCCAGCGAAAGCCGAGATTCTTGCTGGCGGTGTGATCATTTCGATACACAACCGAGAATGTGTGGGAATCACCGGGCAGCAACTCGATTGACACCCGAATCTCGCCTTCCTCTTCCTCGAAGCACGGCACCGGCACCCCGTTTCGAAGCACTCCTTCGATAGGAGGGCGGGTGCCTCCGCAGCTCCATTCAATTGAATAGCGCTCCGCATCATGCGATTCGTTTAGAACCCGGATCGTCCCCGAGTAGGCTCGGATATGAACCGTGCCGTCAGCGGCGCGTCGCTTGAGAACTGAATTGCTCACGACATTCTCAAGGTTGGTCCAACAAACGTCTGGGACGACCGTGTTTATTCTTGAGGCCGCCTCCACCAGGGCTTGCGGGCTTCGGAAAACATCATGATGTTCCACAATCAAAAGGGGCCTGCCGAAGAATGCGCTGAAACCGATGTCGCAGTTCTGCATCTCCCGGCTGGGTTTGCGGAGAAATAACGCCAGACCGCCGTATCGAAGGACGGCAGGCTGGGCAAGTTCGCGAATTGTCAGCCGAACCGGATTAGCGGTCGGGTGAGGGACCGTGTTCACCGCAGCGCAGAAGTTACGAGATCTGAGGACCTGCATCGCTTCTACCGAGAAATTTCCTTGCGGGAATACCATCACCCTGTCACAAGAGAGACCGGTCGTATCGCGATGCGCGCTCATCCGTTCCTCGGCAGTGTTAAGCAACGTGTTCAGGAGGGCCTTGTCGGTGGAGGCAAACTCCGCTCTTGTGTGATCGTTGCCGTGAAAACAGAGCGCGAAGCGGTCCCGGTTCTCACGGAACATCTGCGTGACCTCCGCGGAACTCCGCCGAAAATTATGGGGAATAAACGCGACTGTTGTCTGGAAGTTGTGCTGTCTCATCAGTTGACGTAACGATTCGAAATCCAGGTAACCGTATCTGCGCTGAAGTAGCGGATCATCTACAATTACCGAAGCGTACGAGTGACCAGGCCGCCAGGATTGTTCGCCGAAGATGTGGCGCAGGGCCATCGCGTAAGGGATTAGTCGGGAAAAGTATTCGATCGCGGGCGAATCACCAACTTCGGCATCCAGGTCCGCTACGCCCTCGCCGGCAAGAAAGAAGATCGTAGTTCCCTGTTGCTCCAATACGGCCATGGAGGGCTCGCCGCCGGCGGAGATCAACGTGCGCATAGCAGGATCACTGGAATTGCACGAGAGGACCTGATCGTTGGCGGGATTCGTCGGGCCGAATGAGAGTCCCGAAAACGCTCCGCAGATATCGGCAGAGTTCTTGGCGACCTCATACAGCGAGTTCAGACCGTCAACGGCGTGGACAGAACGTACTCGGCCCCGCGAAAGCGCGGCGATCATTTCGGCGTCGAAAACACGTTCGCGCAGCCCCAGTACCAGCAGATGCCGAAAACGCGACGAGAGGAAGGTTGCCAAGTCGGCGGGATTACCATCCGCACTCAGCCACTCCTCCATCACCTGCGGGTTTACAACGAAACAGGACCGCCGGTCCGGGACGGACTTTTCCAGAAAATGGGCGCGCTCGGCCACCTTCGCTAGCGCAAGTGTTTCATAGGGTATACCAAGGAACTCAGCAAGGCCTATGATCCGAGAATCGGCATCCCGCAGTTTACCGACGTAGGGCACAACTAGCTTCATGCTGAGTCCCTCCGTGCTTTCAGGGCCTCTAACAACCTGGAGAACAAACCCGGGGGTAGCATTGTCAGCGAGCCTCTTCGAGATACTCGATAAGCAGCCGTTCGCGCGTGAGAAACCAGGCGATGCGACGTCCGCCGAAGGCTACTGCTGGTCGAGGGCGACGGATCATGACCAAGCCCCGCGCGGCGGAACCCCGCACCAGCTGGTCGAGATTGTAAACTTCGTAGCAGAGATGATGCAGACCACCGCCGCGCTCCAGGAATTTTGCGACGGGGGAGTCGGGAGCTGCCGGTTCGACCAGTTCGACGCTCGGATCACCGAGATGGCTTGGGTAGATGAACGCTACCCGCACGCCTTGCAGAGGATCGTGCCAAGTTTCTGACCAACTGCTACCGCCTACCGCCCGGCAGAAACTCTCAATGACAGCGGAAATCGACGCCACGACGAAACCGGTGTGATGGAAGCGTTCGCTAACTTCATTAGAAGACATCGATGTAAGGGACCGAGACGGAACACGGTTCTGGGACGATGCGAAACTTTTGCATGAGGGGCTTTTCGAAATACCACATCGCCTGAGCGACATCCGACGGCGGCAAAAACACCCCTTGAACTTGTCTGGGTCCGAGGAACCCGGTACTTCGTCTTAAATTGAAGGCCCCTGTGTTGAAAATACCTAGGCGAGGAACTGCCAAGCTCCATTCATAAGTCTACGCCTTGTTCAGCAGGGTTTCGACTTCTGTCTCGGTTGCCCCGGGGTGGCGGCCTACTTTTTGGGAATCGGTTTCAGTTGTCTGGAAAAGTCTTTCAAAGGAGTGTCTGGCCACAGCGGCGTGCCGCATTTGGCGATGGGAATTGCTGGGTTGCCCTGAACCAGCGTCATCGCCGGTACCGAACTTGTTACGACGCTCCCGGCGGTGACCACCGCACCGTCACCAATCTCTACATCCGGGAGAATGATCACGCCGGGTCCGATAAACGCTTGTTTTCCAATCCGCACACCCCGGCGTGATTCTTTGAAGTGCGCAATGACGATGGTACCAATACCGATAAAAGCGTTGTCGTCGATCGTGATGAGGTGAGGGTAGCTTGTTTCGAGAACCACATTATAACTAATCCAGACATTCCTTCCGATGCTTACCCCGCGCGCACGGTGCAGCGACACACGCAGACTTTGGCCGCCCGGCAGAATCATGGTCAGCATCTGCAGGATTCGGTTTATCAGTCCTCGAAGCGGATTCTCCTTCATTCGGTTCCCTGCGATCTCGGGCCTCGCTGCAGCAAATACCGCTTCACAGAGTCAAAGCTGCCCAGTTCCAACAACTCCGGCAGGTCAATCTGTACCCCGAATTCCTCGTCGAGAACAGCCAAAAGCGTAACCCCTCGAAGGGAATCCCAACCGGCGATGTCACCGAATTGGGCAGTCCTAATCTGGTCAGGAGTCGCGCCCGGAAAAGCTGACGCAAAGCAGCGCATCAAACGAGCGTCATCGTCATTCACCGACAGTTACCTCCTCCACATGGTGCGGCATTTTCGGAACCTTTCTCTGAAAAGAAGACTTGGATAACTGCAAATTCGCTTCGACAGGTCCGTCCGCCAGTTGCTGCATGAATTCCATTAGAGGGCTGTTGCGGCCCGTCTCTCGCAAATCGAAAATTATTTGTGAGGCAGCGAACTTCTCAAAGAGATACTGCAGACAATGAAACTCAATACGACGCGAGAAGGCGCGGCAGCTCATCACCCAACTTTCCACGACGAACCCCTTCTCCGCCGACCTTCCAATCATTACGGCGATTCTTCCCAGCTTGCCAAATTTGTCCTCATAGGAAACCGTCACGACCCGCGTCCCGGAATCTTTGAGGAGCTTCGACCAAGCCGCGTCATCGTAACGCTTACCGTTCAGATTAAACTGATTGGTTTTGTTGATTAGTTCAAAGGCGCGCGTGTCTTTGACGGGCTTGCCCGAATCGAAAGTCAAGCGGCCATCCGCCTGCTGCAAAAAGTCGTCCAGGGAGTTGTGTTCTTGCTCTGCAGGCTCCCGGAATTCCTGAGAGTTACGGATGCTCTGTAATCGAAGAGAGTCCTCTTCGGAGACAGCAGTTTTCGCAAAACGATTCCGCAGGTGTCTCAAAAAGTCCCAAAACGCGGCATGGTCGCCCTTCGGGAATACCACGCACTCCAATTCCGGAAAGGCGCGCTCCACTTCCGCAACCTCGATCGGACTGTCATCGACGAACACTACCGACTCTGGCAGCACATTCCATGCCTTCAGGATGCTTCGGACTGATTCCGACTTCTGCCTCCAGTGGGCTTCGATTGGAAATATGCTCGTTCTTGAAAGCAGCAGGTCATCACGCTCGAAGGCTCGGCCGACGAGAGTCGCGTCATTCTTGCTAGCCGCGGCAATTAAGATTCCAGCACTGGCAAGAGACGCAAGAAACTGCTGATAAATCCCGTGAATCTGAGCATGTTCCTCAAGGTGCCAATGGATCCCCTCGACCCCCACTTCGCCGAGGATGCCTGCCCACAACGTGTCGTCCAGATCTGTAATGAGTCCTTTCTTGGGTTCACGGCGAGATATAAGTTCTGCCAATGACTTTCCGACCTCGGCAGCATGGATAGTCCTGTACGGAAATCCCTGGGTAACCTCGGTTCTGAGGTCGAACCTCTCGCTCATTGGCGATCTTTCGTCGAGTCGCTGCCCGTTAACCACCGATACCTCGCCACCGATCGAAACCGCCTCGGCGAAGCAAGCAAGACTCCGGCGAAGACTCAACTCAAAAACACTGCTCTGTTGCGTGCCCGTGTAGAAAAGCGGCGGAAGTGGCAAGGTGGGCAAGCATATGCAAGCGGGAAGGTTTGAAGAAACCCGCCGCAGAGCGCTCTTCAGCCGCTCCAGGCGTTGTTGCACCGAGTCCACAATATCGGGCAACTTTTCGACCTGCCAGCCGCCCAACGTTCGCACGCCTAACCGCGAATCGAGGTCTGGCCACTCGACCACCACGGCGAGCGCATCGAAATCGTCGGGCCGCAGACGTTCCAAGTTCCCCACGAGGTCACCGAACAAACCAGAACTCAGTTCAATTCGGTGTGACCTGTAAATATTCCGCAGATGTGCTGTCAGAAAAGTCTGCAAATGAAGGGGAGTGAACCCGCACGCCAGGAATACCGACAGCCGGGGATCGTGATCCGATACCGGCCGTTGGAGAACTTCCAATGCTTCCATCAGATTCATGCGACTTTGAAACATATCAGGCATAAAAGGGACCAGGGTTCTCCGGGAGTCAACGGCCCAGGCAGACAATCCAAAGCTTCTCGCCTCTGCGAGTCCTACACCTCACCAGCCCGTTTGAAAGCATAGGTATTAAGATCGCAGGGAAAAACATTAGACTTCCGCCGTTATGTCCGTCCGCCACTACTGCTTGACGCTTTAGAGCAAACTGTAAAGGCCCGCGAGGGCGCAAAGCATCGTCGCCTGTCCCCAGTGTAGCGTCGGAGTTTTGTTAACGAGCCCTGGCCCATACCGGCGGTAGTAGAAATATCCGCTGCGATCCTGCATGTTTTCGATGGTCCACTGGGCCACTTTCAGTGCAAGCGGAAGATTTTCGGGATCCCGATCGTTAAAGAAGACAAGTGTGTCTATCGCCTGAGAGGAACACTGGATATCGATCGGCATGGTCTTGTGGTCATAGTATTTAGGAGTGCCGTCGGGCAAGAAAAAGGTTTCCTTCCAAAACTGGTATCCGGCATTCAGTTTTGCCTCAAATTGATGATCGCCTGTTGCCTTTCCGTAGTAGTTAAAGCAGTCCAATACGTATGCGCTGTGGAAATTGTCGACCCAATGTACGTTTGGTGCTTCGCCGTAATACCAGGAACCGTTCGCCCTCTGATGATTAGCGGTGTACTGCATCGCCTTCTGTGCCAACGTTCGGTAGGATTCCGTCCCGGTGTGCGAATAGGCGCGAGCTAACAAGCTGGCGCCCAGAGTATTGGCGTTGTGGATTTGGTGCTTCGAGATCGGAAAGTAGTTTATGCAGAGCGCCTCTCCTTCGGCATATGCGCCCAAATCTCGCAGAATATGCTCGCAAGAACTGACAGCGACTTCGAGGAATTCGTCCTTCTGGAAGTGGTCGTAGGCATCCAAGAATGCGTGGCCTATGTGAGCTGTCCACACTACGGAGGGTATGCCCTTGGGCACATACCCGTCGCGCGATTGGTAGTCGAAATGGTTCCCCCAACAGGCTCCCGTGTAGCCGGGAGACTCGTTGTCGATGAGCCACTTCAAGGCGAACTCCGCCTTAGCGCGCCATGTCGGATCCCCGGTGGTTTGGTGAAGCCGGATGAATGCTTTGGCCAGAAAGCCCATACCCTTCGTGGATCGTGCCTTCGCGATCCCCAGCAGCGGTCGGAGATTGAGCGGAAACCGGCGCACTCCCTGCTGCAGCACAATGCGAAGGTACTTTTTCTCAAACGTGAGCGGCCGCAAGAACCTGGCGCTCAGGCCGTCGAATGTGTCATATCCCTTGTAGTCATGCCGGTCCAGCCAGTCCGAGAGACGGCAGATCGACTTCCAGATCTGTTCCTTCGAATTCCCGCCGCTGTTTTGAACGACCCACGCGCTACCAGCAGATGCCGTCGTAGCTGCCATTTTCACTCCTGCGATTTGTGATTCGAACGAAATCCACGAGCCGCTGTTTGGTCTGCAGGCGCTCAGGCACGTCTTCAAATTCCGGATCCTTGTTCCCGATCACGACGGTTTCAGCGTGTTCCAAAACCGCATCGACGCCGTCAACCATTAGCCTGGAAATGTGCGGGATTCTGTTGAGAATGAAATCTCTGTTGGCGCCGACGAGGCTCGCCAAGTTCACGTTCTTATCAAAGATGCGCAGATCGTAACCCTTGCCGATCAGGCGTTCGATCACTTCGATCATGGGACTCTCGCGTAGATCATCGGTGCCAGCCTTAAAGCTAAAGCCCAAGATACCCACTCGCCTGTGCCCATTTGCCATGATGAGCTGCAGGCCCCTCGTAACCTGCAACTCGTTGCTCGGCAGGATGGAGGTCATGATCGGCAATTCCAAATCGTGAGTCTTGGCTTTATACGCCAGAGCCCGGAGGTCCTTGGGCAAGCACGAACCGCCAAAAGCGAAACCTGGCAGGAGATAGGCCGAAGAAATGTTGAGTTTTCTGTCTTGGCAGAAAATCTTCATCACTGCGTGGGCGTCGATCGATAGCGCCTTGCAAAGATTTCCGATCTCGTTTGCAAATCCGATCTTTAGAGCATGCCAGCTGTTGTCGACGTACTTGACCATTTCGGCCGTCTCTAGATCGGTCCGAATCAGCGGCGCGTCGAGATTCGAGTAGAGCGCGGCCAACTTATCTCCGCTCGTGGGATCCGATTCTCCGATCACAGTTTTCGGCGGAGCATTGAAATCTTTGACAGCTGAGCCTTCACGGAGGAATTCCGGATTGTTGCAGACGCCGAAATCGATTCCGGCTTTCTTTCCCGATTCCTCCTCCAATATGGGAATTACGATTCCACGCATGGTGCCTGGCAAGATCGTGCTGCGGATTACGACGGTATGGTGGGTCGACTTATTCCTAAGAGCCTTGCCGATTTGTTCGCAGACTCGGCGAATATACGTCAGATCGAGATTGCCGTTGGCCTGGCTCGGAGTGCCCACGCAGACGAACGACAGTTCCGTGTCGCGGATCGCCTGGTCCTGGTCGCACGTCGCACGAAGTCGACCTGCCCTGACCGTGGCCGCGATGAGTTCCCCGATATGCTCCTCAATGATTGGAGAATTGCCAGCATTGATGAGGTCGACTTTCGTCGGAACGGGATCCACCCCGACAACGTCATGGCCCGCTTGAGCAAGGCAGCCTGCTGAAACCGTCCCAACATAACCCATTCCGAAAATACTAATCTTCACAGTGCGCTCCGTTTTCAGGATCCAAAACTCTGCGAATTGGCTCCGCCGAGTACTTCGTTCCAACCTCAGACCACTCCAAGCCTGCGTAGACGGAAAGCCCACGTCATACTCGGAGAGCTGCATCATTCAAGTCAGCTGCTACGTGAGTGATTCGACTCACGATGGCGCATGAGAAGCGAAGTGCCGGTCTTCAAAGCATGGCGCGAGCCGCACGTATGTTGCCAACAATCCAGGCGCGCTCATCTTGCTTCGCTGGCTGCACCTTTCCAGAACACTTCGATAGCGCTGTCTGTGCATTTCCCGAATGCGTTCAAAAACTCATCTGCCCCTAGCCACTTCTCCAACTCCAGACCCTGTTCGCAATCGACCGCATAATTGAATCTTCCGTCGGCTGCGAGGCGTCCGAGAAGGTCGATGCACTGTATTCCTTCGGGCCGGAACTCCGGTAGATTCACTTCGAAAGAAACATAAGCGACGGGGCGTTGAAGGCTTCGGATCACGTTGAGCTCGTAACCCTCGACATCGATCTTAATAAACGCCGGAACCCCGTGCGCAGAGATTAACTCCTCGAGTGTCGTTGTTTCGACGTTTCTCTGTCGCGAAAAATCCAGGCCCTGGTGCCCATAGGTATGCCGCGCTTTGTTTCCCTTTAGTGTGGTCGCCCATTTCTGACTCAGCGTATTTACGGCCGAACCGGGACCGTCAACCCACATCGTTTCGATCGCACTTTTGTCGCTCACCGCTTTGCCAATGATGACGAGCGGTCTCCGCACAAGCCTAAACCTCAGAAATTTCTCCCGTAAAATTGTTTGATTCGTCTCATCGGGTTCTATCGCAATCACTCGCGCTCCCAATCTCAGGAACAAGTCCGTTTTGAAGCCCTCATTTGCGCCAACATCGAAGATAAGATCTCCAGGGCGCAGCCCCGTAAGAAGACGCCGATAGAAATCGATCTGTTTCTCCCTGGCTTGAACCTGCCGTCTACGAGCAATCCTCCAATACAGTTCATGAATACCGGATGCTTTCAGCCTATGGTACAGTCCGGCGCGTCGTAGCATTCGCTGAATCTCCAAGTTAGGTGATCTCCTCACTATCCCCGTATCCGCCGGCGCACTCGTCGATAGTTGAGACAGAGGTTCGTCGCTTCCTAAAGCTATTCAGCCTTTTCGTCGGGACCGAAAAACCAAGACAGTCGGGGTCCCCGGCCGCTCATACTGGCAGGATTCCACAATTTCAAATTCGCGCCTTAACAAATCTAATTTCCTGGTGACGCGAAACTTAATCTTGCCCGTCTGGATATCCCCCGCATACAGTCGGACGATAAACACGCCGTTCGTCTTCAGATGCCTAGAATACTTTTCGAGTATTGGTAGAACCTGACCATAAGGAATGTGGTACAGGGACTCGCGGAACAAGACGACGTCGAACTCTTGTGTCGGTTCGTACCCGAGAAAGTCTGACCTTACAAAGCCATTCTTATCCGTGCGTCCGTTCTCCCGCGTACGCTTCAGTGCCTTCTCTAGAGCCACCTTGGAAATGTCTACGCCGACGTACCTCCGGTAGGCGTCAGGAGCCAATTCATTTGCGGTATTGCCAGGACCGCACCCGAGATCCAAGATGTCGCCTCCCTGCGCATACTTTTCGATGTGCGGATAGACGCAATCCCCAACCGTATTGTCTATGAAATCCCATTTACCTTCGGAGAAGTCCCTATCCCAAAGCCGCTTCTTGACAAAAGAAGGGGCATAGCTGGCGAGGAATCCTTGGACAAAGATTAACACGCGTCGCGCAATATACATGTTTCCATCTCCACCTGAGGTTATCAGAGCAATGCATGGCTATTTCTGTGTTTCTCTCGCCGATACAACGTTGGCTAGCGAAGCTCGCACGACGCAGCCGTCGGCGGCGCCCCGATTCCGGCAGTCGCCAATTGGCACGGCCGTGGGAACTAAGAGTCCTTCTCGGCGGTCGGAGCCTCAGGTCTCGCGCGATCGTCACAAGGTGTTACCCACCCGCCTATTGAGGGGGCAGAGGGCCGCAATTGGATCGCGTGTCATTAGAGGCCAATTGAACCAGACCTTTTAGTCGTCTGCCACGACATTGGGCCCGGTGGCTAAGGCACGGCCGAGGGACAGGTTCGTCGCCCTGCTCGAAAGCTGTTCTTCGGGCCAGTAGCATCCGCTTCGAACTGAGAGCTACTATCTGCTGTGGGCCGATGGGCCCTGTTCCGGGCACGATGAATCAGGTTCTGAACGCAATATACGGCACCGAAGCACCAGCTGCGTGGCGTCAACGAGGGATGCTGACAATGACATTTATGCGGTCAGTTTCGAAAGTAGGACTTTGCCTGGCGAACCTGCCGCCTTCCGCACTCCTACAGGTTCTGGTAAGAGGCTGCTTCGCCTTGATCATTTTGGCTTTGTGTGGCGCTTCGTTGTGTCGTGCGCAGGGAACCTACACCGCCGCATCTTGCAACTACTCCGACGTGAATGCGGTCATCAATGGCCCGACGCATACAGTCGTGAGCGGAGACACGATCAGCATTCCCGCCGGAAGCTGCACGTGGACCTCGAATCTGTCCGCTCCTGGTGGAGTGGGATTCACTCTTATCGGTGCGGGCACGCCCCAGTCGGGCTCGAGCACCAGTGGCGCATCCAGCTCGTGCACGGCTACGGAAATCATAGACAACGCGGGCGCTTCCATATTTCTGATGTCCTTCACACCACAATACGGGAGCTCCACCGTGCGTGTTTCCTGCATGGATATAGAACCTGAGAGTGCCAATACGACTCTCTACGCCCCCTTCGCAGTTACAGGCACGTGCACGCTAGGTGGGTGTCCTCAATTTCGCTTTGACAATCTCACATTCGGACAGAATACCCCATGGACCACCGGCGGGAATAGTTCTCAGGCCGGCGCGATGATCCGGATCAATAACGCATTTGGCGTCATGGATCACGACACGATCCCTTCAGGCAGCAACGTGGAATTTTTCGTTGCGCAGCTCCAATCTTATCTAGGAGTTGGAGACAATGGAGATAATTCTTGGGCCCAACCGCTTTCGCTTGGTGGGGCAAACAATGTTTTCGCAGAGAACAATGTGTTCTACTCGCAGTACTTCGCTATGAATGACTGCGAAGCCCCCGGACCTTACGGTTGCCGGTTCGTCGACCGATACAACACCTTAACGGAGACGACGGTAGGAGCCTTTGGCATAGCCGAGAATCATGGAACGGAGACGGGCGGGAGACTCCGGGGCGGCGTCGAGATGGAGGTCTATAAAAATACCATCAATTTCCCCGCAGGGTCGTATGGTGCCAGTGTGGATGGCGGTTTGCGCAGCGGCACAGGCATGTTTTGGGGGAACACCATGGTCGTAGGCTCCGGCGCAGGGGCTAATAGTTGGCTTGGAATATCTCTGTACCGAATCGGCTTTGCAGCGTCTCCCTGGGGCGCTTGCGGCGGTATGAACTCGCTCGATCCCTGGGACCAGAACGACAACTCCATCTACTATAGCGGCACCGTCACGGCCGTTTCCAATGGCAATAACACGATGACGGACGCCTCGAAGAGCTGGACCACCAACCAGTTTGATCCGAGTGGCGAACCATATTCGGTCTACGATGTCACAAAAGGAGGCGGGTTCGTTGGGGAGATTGCGTCAAACACGAGCAATACTCTGACTCTCAATTCCCCGCCTGCACCAGAATCATCATGGTACAGCTCGGGCATGTTCACGGTTGGAGATACTTACGAGATCATCCGCTCGACGACCTGCATCGATCAGCCGGGGCGCGGAGGACCGAGCACATATCTTCCGGGCCTTACGCCGACCGTGACCGGATGGGGAGGCGAGGCGCTTGCGCCGATCTATCAGTGGAACGATACGGGTCGTCCAAACTATCCGATGGGTTCCAATAGCGGAAAGGTCATCGCCAATCGAGACTATTACCCCCAGGCATCCGGAGTGCAAACTAGCCCCACATCGCCGTTTAACGGAACAAGCGGCACCGGATGGGGTACGCTCGCAAATAGACCGACCACTTGCACGCCAGGTGTGGGATATTTTGCGACTGATCAAGGATCGCAGGGTGAGCTATTCGCCTGCGGGGCAACGAATACATGGGCACTTTACTATACGCCGTACACTTACCCGCATCCACTGACCGGGGGAGACCCATCGGGGCCCTCGGGAAACGTACCGCAGCCTCCGACGGGCCTGACCGCCTCGGTTCAATAACTTTGTTTCGCACGGCCCGCGTTTCTTAGCGATCCGGCTGTCCGGAAGCGTGCTCTCCTACCGGTCTGCCCTCTGAAATTTGCAGACCTTTTACGACGACGTCAAAGAGCTCTTCTGCCGTGCTTGCGCCGGGAACGCCCGTTCCCTGTACCGACGAACTGAAAGGGTCGCAATGCCCTGAACCGAAAAGCACCGGCATGCAACCCACAGCCTTAGCAGCTTGCACATCTGTGTCCGAATCGCCGATGAAAATCGATCGGCTTAGATCAATGTTGAAATCGCTCGCGGCTTGGTGGAGCAACCCCGGTTTCGGTTTCCTGCAGCTGCAGTCCTCGTCTGGCCGATGAGTGCAATAATAGACCCCCGTGAGGAACGTGCCGTCGGCCGCCAGAGCCTGATACATGTGAAGTGTGATCTCTTGCAAGCCTTCCACATCGAGCAGCCCTTTCCCGACTGCAGCTTGGTTTGAAATGACGATCATGGGCAGCCCCAGAGAGGTCATCTGTTTCAACGCCGTGCGGATGCCCGGCGTGAAGACGAATTGCGACCAGTCTAGGACATAGTCGCCAGGTCTCCTGCAATTGACTACGCCATCCCGATCGATGAAGATCGCTGGACCTGTGTGCCGTTTGGGCGCTTCGGAAAAGACGATTCGGAGCAAGTTAGATTCTAACCCCTGGTCGGTCCCTGAAACGTCGGCCGAGGATTCTGCCGCGAGTTGATTGACCCTCATCCCGGCAACTGTCCAAACAGAATTTCCTCGACGATTTCACAGATGATGTGACCCGTCAGGATGTGGCACTCTTGTATTCGGGGAGTATCTTCCGATGGAATACAGATGGTGCAGTCCGATAGATCTTTCATCTTCCCGCCGGATGCACCGGTGAGTGCCACGGTATAAATTGATCGTGACTTTGCCACTTCCAGCGCTTGCAGCACGTTCCGCGAATTTCCGCTAGTTGAAATCCCCACGGCAACGTCTCCCTCTTTTCCCAACGCTTCCATTTGGCGGGCAAACACCAGATCGAATCCATAGTCGTTTCCAATCGCCGTGAGAGCCGAGGAGTTCGCATGTAAGGCGAGGGCTGGCAGGGCTCTCCGCTCCTTTAGGTAGCGCCCTGTGAATTCCGCCGCCAGATGCTGAGCGTCGGCAGCGCTGCCACCATTTCCGAAGAAGAGTATCTTCCCGCCGGCACGAAGAGTTCTGACAAATTGGTTTGCTGCCTGGGCAACGCGATCGTGAAAAGCGCTGAGGGAGAGTAGGGATTGCTTGACGTCGATGCTGCTCTGAATCCGTTCCCGCACCAGATCATTCAGCAGTTTAGTGTTCTCTTGAGTTTTCATTGTGGAGGTCGGATAAAATCTCTAACAATCCCTTAAATGACGTTTCGACCAGCTTCCTGAGGCGTCTGGTATCGTTGAGAACTGGCAAGTCGCGTTCGCCACCACTCCAACATGTCGTTTAAAGTAGCGTCGAGATCAATTTCGGGAACCCAATTGCACTGGCGCCGAAACTTGTTCGTGTCGCCGGCGATCACCGGTTCATCAGATGGCCGCATCAGTTGCGGATCTTGTTTAATTTCGAAGCTGACTCTCAATTTCGCGCGGATCGCATCAACGATCTCCTGCACAGAATATATTCTGTCCGCCCCGACGTTGTAGACCTCGCCAAGCTCGGCACGCGCCGCGGATACCCAAAGAGCTCGAATCAGGTCCCGCACGTCTCCGATCGCCCGGCGGCTCGTCAGATTGCCAACCTTCAAGTACCGCTGATTAATTCCCAGCTCGAGCTCGACGGCGCGCTTGGTCAGATCGGAACAGACATCACCAAGCTTTCCGGGGCCGGTGGTGTTGAATATCCGAATACGGATCGTGGGAATCCGGTAGTTGACAAAATATTGCGATGCGATCAGGTCCTGGCCCACTTTACTCACGCCATACGGGTGCAGCGGCTGAAGCGGATGCGTTTCCTTGACGGGAATATTCTGAGCCTCAACAAACCCGTACTCGGCGCTCGAGCAGGCTACGACTACCATCGGCTTCACTCCCAAAGAACGAAGCGACTCGTACAAATTGATGGTCCCGCACAGGTTGCTCTCCACAGTCTCTCGGGGCTTTTCCAGGGAAATCGTGGGATAACTTTGAGCCGCCAGATGAAATACACGGTCCGGCCTGAACTCGGATATCAGACTGTGGAAATGGTCATAGTCTCGAACGTCGCAGTGCTCGAAAGCGCCGCTGGTCCATGGCTCGAGAGGCTCAGAAATGTCGAGTCCCAGAACGGAGCTGCCGCCTTGCAAACAGTGATCCCTCAGAAACGGTCCCATGAATCCAGCCGCCCCAGTAATCAAACTTTTCACGATCGGCCCTCGCTTTCGATATTACGTTTCCAATTCCACTTTTTCGAGAGCATGCTGCGCCTTCCTATAGCGTTCCGGCGTGCCAATGTCCAAACACTGGCCTTCGAAGACGAATCCCTCGATGCCTTTACCGGCTGCGAGCCACTGCGGAAATAGCTGCTCCTCCAGGGAAATCTTGGAACCCTGAGGAACTCCGGCGATTAGATCTTTACGCAACATATAGATTCCCGCGCTCAGGTAGCGCGACTCGGGAACTTGGCGCTTTTCAGCGAAGGCAGTGACCTTGCCCTCGCGATCCAAGACGACGGAACCCGCATCGGCGCGGCTCTCGGGTATGACAACAACGGTCACATCCGCGTCGTTGCCGGCGTGCTGTCGAACGAGGCGGCTCAGATCGACGTCGGTGTAACTATCCCCGTTCATCACGAGCGCAGTCTCGGTTCCGATGTGACCGGTAGCCTCACGCAGAGCGCCGCCGGTCCCCAACGGCGAAGCTTCGATCGAATACGCCAGCTCCAAACCGAAGGCCTTTTCTCCGAAGAACTCCCGAATCACTTCCTGCTTGTAGCCGACGCTCAGGACGACGCGCGAGAATCCGTGCCGCTTCAATTGCCTCAGAAGCAACTCCAGAAACGGCCGTCCAGCGATCTGTGCCATGGGCTTAGGGACGTCTCCGATCATTCCCCTCAAGCGCAGGCCAAATCCCCCGGAAAGGATAACGACATCGGGAATCTCAGGCATGGACTAAACCGAAACTGCCGGCACACTTTCGTAGGAGGCTTCGGGCTCATAGACGACGACGTGGCTTCCGCGGTTTGAGAATGCGAAAGGCACACACAGTAGTTTTCTCAATCGCAAAATTAGCGCCTCGCGCCGTTCCGGAGGAACAAAGAAGAGCATGAATCCGCCCCCGCCGGCACCCAGCAACTTTCCACCGATCGCGCCCCCCTCCCGGCCGGCCCGGTAGATTTCGTCGATTTGTGGATTCGTGATTTTGTTGGAGAGCGTTTTCTTGAGGTTCCAGCTCTCGTGAAGGAGGCTTCCGAATTCGGTGATCTGTCGACGACTGTTCGAGACAATGTCCACCGCCTCGTCAACCATCTGAAGCATGGTGGTGAGCTCCGTCCCTCTCTTCGGGGTGTCTTTCACTTGTTCTTTCGCGATTTCTGATGCCGTCCGGGCGAAACCGGTGAAGAAAAGCGCCATGTGGCTCTGAAGCTCAACAAGCCTTTCCGGAGGCGCGAGCATCGGCTTTACTTGGATATTCCCGTCGAGCTGAAAACTAATGTGATTGAAGCCACCGTAGGCCGCCGCGACCTGATCCTGCGCACCGACCGTTTCTTTGAGAATTTCCTGCTCGACATGAATTGCATCCTGGGCCAGGGCGTGTTTGTCACGCATGCGATCGCCCAGCGCGTAGAGGCCGAGGAGCAGGCCCACGGTGAACGCGGAACTCGTCGCGAGGCCGGTGCGTGCGGGCAAGTCAGCGACGTGGTGAATCTCGACGCCGTCGCGAATCCCCATGAACTGCAAACAACCCCGCACGGAAGGGTGCTCGATCGCCGCGTTGTCGCTAACGTTTTCGACCTTGGAGTAGGAGATGCGACTGCGGTAATCGAAAAAGGGCGGGAGTCGCCGGCAGGTGATGTAGCAATACTTGTCGATAGCCGTCGACAACACGGCGCCGCCATTTTGCCTATACCACACCGGATAATCCGTGCCCCCTCCGAAGAAGGACACCCGAAGCGGCGTGCGTGTAATAATCATCTGGTCAACCTTTCCTATCTTCCGGCCGACCCATCGGGCGACCTACCGACGCGCAAGGGCCGCGTACACGTCTCGAGTCTTTTCACCCACGACGTCCCAAGAATGCCGTTCCTTGGCGTAGTCTCGTATTTCTTGTCGCCGTCTGTCTAGATTCTTAAACAGATCGCTTTCGAAATAGGATTCGATCGTGTTGGCCAGGTCGGCCGGGTCGGATGGCCTGCACAAGAATCCTGTCCGGCCTTCGACGATGTCGTCTCTCAGGGATCCCACATCGCTCGCGATCACGGGAAGCCCAAAGCTATACCCCAAAAACATCACGCCGCTTTGGAAAACATGCGTATAGGGGAGCACCAACACATCCGCAGCCTTGAAATACATTTCAACTTCCGAATCCGGTATGTGTTCGATCCGCTGGATTACGCGCCCGTGTTCGACGTCGAGGCTGGTCGCATCGCGGATCTGAGCTACATACGTCTCGGCTCCGGTGCGGTGCTTGCCCGCTATGATCAGACGATATTCGGGGTGGCGTGCGCTGAGCCTTTGAAAGGCGGCCACCAACTGATCAAGCCCCTTGTAGGGTCCGATGTTGCCAAAAAACAGAATTGCCTTTTCGCCGCTCTTTAGACTCAGGCGCTGCTTTGCCTCAGCGATCGTCAAATCCGTGGACGGCACCGCGTTGTTAATGCCGAACGGGATTACCGTGACATTCTCGGCTGGGACCGCAAAATCGTGAAGCAACTCGCTCTTCATCTGCTCGGTATGCACGAAGATATGGTCCGTGAGCCGATACTGGATTCGCAGGGTCAGGCGATTGAGCAGCGAATCATTGGAATCTCTCTTGCCCGCGTTTACATTGTGCGCGGTTAACGCGACCTTCTTGCCGAGAAGCTTGTAATACAATGCAAGCAGTGTTCGATCAAAATACTCGAACTTGCCGTTCCACAAGATGTGGAAGATTTTGGGCTTGGCGACGGCTGAGTACGGAATCAGTCGCGCATAGTAAGATAACACTCTCAATGCCTTCCGGAGATGACCGGCATTCGGACTTGACGTCCCGTAGAAATCGATGAATTTCAGGTTCGAGTTGGCCTGAATCTCCGGAACGTCCAACTCATCGCCTCCCACCACGTGTAGGCAAAGGTCTTCTGACATGAGGGCTTTCACCAGGCCGAAAGCGTATGGTCGATCCCGGCCTCCGGTAAACAAGCCGATTTCCATTCTAGGCCGGAATCCTCAAAGTCCCCACCAGCGGAACTTGGGTGTTATCGATGTCACGATTGATTGGCATAATTCGACACCACCGTCGCTAGACTGCCGAGAATCCAATTACGAGGAGGACCGAACACCCGCGGCCAACGCTTTCGGCGGCGGAAGGTCCGGCTTTGGACCTCGCGCCACGACCCAGTTAATAACGCGTGTAACGGTCTGCGCCTTGGCTTCCCACGTCAGGTACTCCTGTGCGTAGGACATCCCTTGCTGTCGCAACCGGCTCAGAAGGTTCCGATCGTGCGTGAGGTCAGCGAGTATCTTTTCGATCTGCGACACGACATCGTTCTCATCGGTCAGAGATACCTTAAACCCGACATCTGGATAGACCGTATCACCCGGTCCGCCGAAGTCCGCTACCAAAGGAACGGCACCGACTGCCAGAGCCTCAAAGACCACGCCTCCACCGAATTCGCGAACCGACGGAAACACCAACACATCAGAAGATCGTAAGCGCTGCAGCGTTTCCGAATGGCTAAGCCAGCCGCAGAATAAAACGGCCTTCTCGATCCCCAGGGATCTCGCAAGCAGCTCAAGGTTTTCGCGCTCGGGGCCGTCGCCGACCACCGTAAAATGAGCCAAGTCATTCCGCACCAAGGTAGCGGCCGCGCGCAATGCGAGATCACACGCCTTATAGGGAACCAGCCCGCCGACGAAAATCAATTCAAGTTTGCCGTCCTGGTCACCGTGGCGCGGAGGGCCGGAACAAAGGGAGCGGGTGAGCCCGTTCTCCGGAACAAAGAAGAGCCTCTCACGATAAGCGGAAAACTCGGCGTAAGTCTGTGACGAACCTGCAATGATCGCGGCTGCCCTTCGATAGGTCGATCGAGCAAAAGGAACATATCGGTACAGATTCCTGAGATTGTCGATCCACGCCTTTTGATTATCCGCCTGGCTGAAGCCCTGCGGCCAGGGCAGACCACCATTGATCGGACCGATTATGAAGGGCGTCGAACAGTTCCGCAGAAAAAACGGAAATGCACTGGGTATCACCGAGTTTATCGGCGAAAGGCGCAAAACAATGTCGAACTCGCCTGCGATAATTCGCGTCCGCATGCGCCGCCAAGCGCACCATTCGAATGCAATGGAAAAAGGGCACCAGAAGGCGGTCAAGGCGCGGTTGTGGAAGTTGTATTTAAAAATCCAATGTAAGCTCCAAGCAAATATGCGATCAAGCCATGGGACCGTGATCGTCTGGATGTCCTCAAAAGGCGCCTCCGTCTGTGCGCGGCGCAAGGCCTCCCCGTGGCACGATCGACCGACCAGCGTGACTGCGTGGAGTTGGGCAAGAGCCTCCGCGTGACGATAGCAGACCAGATTAACGCTGATCGACTCCGGGTTGGCATCAGGCGCCAGGACCAATATCCGCAAACGACTCACTTATGCTCCCCTCGTGAAAAACTGTTCAAAGCCCGGCTTGGCGGGCCGACTGGACTTAGATTGCGTCTCGAGCGACGAAACCTTTCCAGGCACATCCTAGGTTCGCCACACTCTAAATTCGCTGTCTAGGAAGAAGATCGCATGACTTCGCCTGCGACTCGGGTTCCTTGTTCCAATCAGGAATGGCCAGCGAGTCTACGTTCGACCGAACGAGTCAACGGCTTCTACGCCGCTGCGTTCCGCCGCGACGGCATTTCCCGCCGGTAACTGACGGCCCTGATGCGCAGCTGCGTCGAGAGGTCGGGAAGCCACAACCCTTGCGCCAGCGGTAATGCTGGTTGCTTCCACAACCGCGAGGAGAAAGAAGATCCACATAGGATGCATCATCCGGAAGCCCGCTTCCGTGACGCTATAAATCATCGCACTCAAAACGTACGCTATCATCAGACCGCCAAGCCCTGGGGACCGGCGAAAAGCCATGACCGAGCGGCGATAGCCAGTGACAAAAATCAGAGCGATTGCAGCGAGGCCCACCCAGCCGAGTTCGAGGTAGATCTCGATGTACCCGTCATGTGCCTCGTTGAGGGGAAGGCCCGGTATCAATGTCCAAAGTCTCTCGTGTACCTGCGGGCTGAGCCAGAAGCTTTCGAACCCCGCGCCAAGCAAGGGACTGGGCGCCAAAGGGATAACAGCCGCCCAGATGTCCGTACGCCCGGTGAGGGTCGGGTTCCGACCCAACGCTCGAGCCGCGCTCGCTCCACCTCCGAGCAGTATGACCGAAGTGGCGCTCACTGCGAGCAGCAGGACGAGCACGTGAACTATGGCGGCATGCCGTCTCGTGAACCGCAGGCTCGTCGCCAACATGAGTCCGGCTCCAATCATGCAGCAAACGTTCGAGGTAGCTGAATTGGCACTGATCAACAGCAAAATTCCAAGCGCAAGCAGCGTCCCTTGTGCCAGCAAAGTTCTGCCGCGGTGAGGAGGTAATTCCTCCGACTTCAGAACCGCAAGAAGGCGCCACAGCGCGCCTAATACAACAACAAATGTGATTACTCCGAGTATGTTCTTGTTGAGCGTCAAGCCGTTGTTCGTCTGGAATCCGGTCCAGGCGTCGTACGACCGGCCAAGACTTGGATAATATTTGATATAGAGCAGGGAAAGGGGCACCAGAATAAAACCAGTGCGAGAGAACAGACGGCTCAGCGCCGCGACGGGTTGTTCGTCGGTGACGATGATGAGAATCATCATCACATCGCCGGTCGCCTTAATCCATCGTTTCAACGCCACGCCCGGGAAGTCGGACCAAAAAAGGCTCAAAAGGCAGAAAGAGAAATAGATCAGAATCGGACCGTTTGACTCAAGAAGAGCACGTACCCGGCGTCCCCGATGAATGAGGACAAATGTAGCCGCGATTAGCAATATGCCGAAGAAAGCTGCGTCAATAGGGCTACCATCAAGTTGCGTATCGCCGGTATCAGAACCCGCACCGCCCAGCCAGACAGATAGGGGCCGTGATCCAAGGATCCAGAGGTAGACAACCGGCAACCACAGGGCTTTGGATGTGCGAACAGACTCATCCCGATTCAGGAAGAAAAGTCCCGCAATCCCAGCGATATAGACGAGCGTAGCGAGCCAGGGATTCATTCTAGGTTTTGTCGGACGGCTCTCGGCGGGTCCGGTTCATGGCGCGTCAAGAAACAGACGGTGTATAAGTTCCAGCGTCAGCAGCTTATGGATCGCGCTGGTGTGGTTGAGGCCGCCCTTTGTGTGGCCGCACACAATGGCTTCAACCGACTTGGATTCAAGATAAGGACGGGAGAGCGTTTTCCTATCCAAGAGCATATCTCGGACATAGGCTGAGAGTTGGTCCCTGTACCAAACGCGAAAGTGAGACGTTTTGTGCCGGCCAAGAAATACTCGTTCCAGGTGTAGGGCGGATACGGAGTGATCAAGTCTGGACATCCACGACGGCATCCCGTAATCGTAGGCGTATTCCGCCTTGAACGTGAATTCCATGAATCCGTGAGCGAGCGCGGAAATGGGGTTCGCTCGGTTGCCGCCAATTCCGCGGTCGGTAGGAATCTTCCCGAGGGTTGGGTTTCCATCTCGTATCAGCCGCAACCGGAGGTCTCCCTTTTCCAGTGTATCTGACTTCGGCGCACGGTAGACAGTGCGCACAAAGTCGTTGTCCAGGTAGGGAGATCGTACGCTGAGTTGAGTGCTTTCGAGCGCCAGAATACCCTGGTGATACCAGGGGGATTGCCGAAAAGCCGCGAACGTGAGCGGGTGCTCCCGCCGCAAGTCGGTATAAGTCTTGTCCGCCCGCTCAACATACGGGAGAAATTCCTGAGTAAACAGCCCCGCCGGAGGCCTCATGGCCTTGAACATCACAGCGCGACGGATGATCTCGCTGCCGTAGGTACCCACAACTTTCGCCGGGGCGATTGCCCGAGCTTTCTCGCTCAGGAACAGATCGGAAGCGCGATATACGTCCACACCTCCTTCCGTCAGATAGACGCTGCGTTCCGCGTAATGAGGGAACTTCGACAGGAACTCCGGCCCGATCGGAATGACTTGGTGAGGTTGTCGGCATACTTCGGCAACGCGTCGCGCGATTGTCACATCGTGGCAGTTCCGATAGGTCCCGCCAAATGTGTAGCAGGGGAGCGAGCCCGGTGCGGCTTTGTACCACGCCATGATCATACGGGTATCCATTCCTCCCGTGAGTGTCATGGCCGTGCGCTCTTGATCGGAGAAATAGAGTGGCAGCCTCCGGGAAAAGACCTCGCGGAGCTGTTGGTAGTAGTTCTCTGGTTCCAGTTCCTGCTGTGTTTCCCACTCGCACGTCCGAAAATAGGTACGCTTTTTCTTAAGCGCACCGCCGCGAAAGGTCCAGGAAGAAGCCGCCGGCAAGACTTGAATATCCTTGAAGATCGTACGGTCTCCCAGGACACAGCTGCATGCCACGACCTCCCCCAGACTCTGCAGATCCGCGTTTCGGAGCCCAGGGATTGCTGCCAAAATGGCTTTCGCCTCTGCCGCGAAATAAAAACCGTCGTTCGACTGGTGGTAACAGATGCGGTGCATTCCGTATCGGTCGTTGAACAAAGCGGCGGTGCCTCGCCTTCGGTCCGCCACAAATCCATGAAACAAACCGTTCAGGTTAATGGGAAAGTTGGAATCCTCTTCGTAAACGTTTAAGAGATGTGTTGCTCCACGCTCGTCGGAGGAATTTCCTCTCTCTTTTGATCCCGTGGCAACGCTTGAACCGGAATATTCATCGCCGGAGAATATGAGGGTTACATTCCCCGTCTCGTCCGTGATCGGCATCCTCTGACAGGAGGAACCTTCGCGAGCGATCCATCCGACATAGGCGCCCAGCGATTCGTCGATCCACGTACCCGTCACATAGAAAGCCTCGTGCCGGAGAGCCTCAACCATACGGAGAAGCTGCGGCTCGGCCCACTGGCGCGGTCTCTTTGTCACCAATCCGACGATTCCGGGCACCGTTCAAGTCCTCTTACGAATCTTGTGCCGAAGCCGGAAATTTGTGCTTGTACCAAGCGTAGCGAAGATCTCGGGCCTTCTCGAGCAGAGGTCCGGGAAGACGATCAACTAGCTTGTGGTGCAAGCCCAGACGGAGGGCAGCCGAACCTGCATGAGTCAGAGGCACGTAATAGCGAGGCAGATCGATCCGTTGAAATCCGTTGCGTTCCTTGAAGTCGCTTAAGCTGCTGCGCTCCTTTTTCCCGTATGAGAAATTCGAATACACCAAGTGAGAAATCCCTCGATCGGCGCAGGATCGCACCGCTTGCGCGACGAGTGCATTCGTAGGTGCCTTATCTCTGTGTTGGATCATGGAAACGATGTGCATCAGGCCCGCTTGCGTTCGAGTGTCATCGGCTGTCAGTTTGATAAAACCTATGAGCTTCGCATCGAGGTACGCGCCGATGAAGACGCTGGTGTCGAGAAACGTCGAACTCATCCGGCGTACGCTTTCAATGCTCTTCCGGTAATGCGGGAACCGTCTGCCCTGGCGTACCGGGCTTTCGTTATAAATCTCGCTAATGCCCTGAACGAGAGAATCATCAAACGGCACCTCTCGCACCACGACGCCCTTCTTCGCGGCTTGTTTCGCCTTGTTCCGCGCCTTGAAACCGATTTGTTCCGTCCACCATTTTTCAAAGGTCGAAACAGGCAAAACAGCTAAATTATCCCATTCCATGGGGTAGGTATATTTCGGCGAAACATCGGGCAATCTTTGCATAAACGTAAAAAGATCTACGCGAGTTTCCGATTTTCGCAATTCGGCTAGTACCGGTTCAGGATCGTCGAGGAACTTGTACTTGTCCCCGTCGATCCGGGCGATCCGGATCAACCTTCCGTGGATTCTGATTTCTCTCTCGCAAACTACCATGGTCATGTCTCTTTGGATTAATCTGGCTCACGCCTCAACACGTTGATTCAGCGGGTAGCATTCGTGCTCGCCATTCGGCCGTCCAAGAATCGCGGCTGTGTTTCCAGTTGTTTGAAGATAGACTCCATTATCTTGCCGGTCAGCAGAATCTCGCGGTACGGGATCGGCGGAGTCGAATTTTCCTGAATACTTTCATAAAACGACTCCATCAGGCATTTCATACCGGCCTTCATCTGAAAATCGTTTCCGAGGAACGTCTTGAGATTGGCGGCCACATTGCCCAGATTCTGCTTCGCGGCGTTCATCGGAGGAACAAATTTCTCGGCGTAGCTCTTGTACCGGGCGCCCCGAAGTTTGATCAGCGTTTCCTGATCTTGATCGAGAAGCAGCCCGTTCTTGGGGCCGTACACCCGGAATTGGTGAAGTCCAGGCCGCATCTGCGATGAAAAGGTAAAGTAAGCTGTCGCTCGGCCTTCATCACTGATGATGACCCTCAACTCGTCCACGATTTCGCTCTCGCCCATGCTTCGGAGCATTGGGCTCGTGAATCCGTGGGCTATAACCGTGGGGTCGTCACCCGGCAGAAATTCCGCGATTCGCGCGATGCCGTGGCTGATGATGTTCTGCAGCAGTTTGCCCGGCAGTCGCCGCACCCAATGTTGCCGATCGCCGAGCAGCGCGCCAGCGTAGCCGGATTTCGAAATTTCGTAGCAGTAGTAACTCTCCATGTGCACGGCCGGACCGCCCAGATAACCGCTACGGACCAAGGATCGCATACGTCTGGCCACGTGGCTGAACTGGTCGTCGTGTCCGGCTGTGATCTTCAGGCCCCTTTTTTCGGCCATGGCAATCAGTGTTCGACCTTCGTCTTCCCACACGGTAAATGGTTTCTCGAGGTAGACGTGACTCCCCTGCTCCAGGCAACTGCTCGCGAGTTCGAAATGGCTTTGCGGTGGCGTGGTGATATGCACGACGTCGGGCTTTGACTGCTCCAACAGATCGGACACGCTGCTGAACCACTGCTTGATCGGGAACCGCTTATAAAGCTGCTGCGCCATCAGGGGCTCCCTGTCGCAGACCCCCACGATCTCGCATCCCTTGATTCGCCGGATCTGCGAAGCGTGCGCATCTGCGATTTTTCCGCAGCCTACGATGGCGATCCTAAGCACTCGCCCTGCCCTTCCGACAGCTCTCGAAGAAGAGTTTCAAACCGTCCTCGGTCCGAACTTTCGGCGCCCAACCCAGCTGGTTCTTGAGCTTGTCGTTGGAGTACTCAGTCTTCTTCCAATAGGCGTGCCATCGTTTTCGGTTGAAGGCCGGGGGCAACTGCTCGTCGGACCACGCCGAGTATTTCTCCCACAGATAGCAGAGCATGTAGCTCAACGCGTGCGGCACGTACAACGAGTGAAAGCTTTCGACGTGCTTCTTGTAGAGACGAAGGAACTTTCGGCTGGACGGCAAATCGTCGTCAACTACATTGAATGTCTGCCCGTCGATTCCTTTTCTTAATCCGGCCAAGACGATCGCATCCGCACAATTGTCAACGTAGGTCATGGGTATCGTATTCGAACCGCCCAGGTGCAAGAAAATGCCGAAGGTGCCAATTCCCACTCTTCCAGTGATGCCTTCGTTGCCCGGGCCGTACACCTGTCCCGGCCTCACGATGACATAGGGAATTCCGAATTTCCTGCCGTACTCCTGGACGATTTCGTCCTGCTCGACTTTCGCAAAACAATAGGCCTCACCGCGCGCGGCAGGGGCTTTCTCGATTGGGCAGGTTTCGTCAAGGACGCGTCCTCGACTCTTGTCCTGATTTGAATAAACCGAAAACGAGCTGATGTTGACGAATCGCTTCAGCGATCCACGGCTGACGCTTGCATCCAGCAGGTTCCGCGTCGTAACCACAGAGTTTATGAACGCATCGGGATACGATTTTTCACCGCGCCCGGCGGCGAGATGGAACACCACCTTCGCGCCGTCTGCCGCAGCCAGGCAATCCTGCGCCGATTGAAGGTTGCCCTTCACGAATTCCACCCGGGCACCTTCGGATTGAAGCTCCCCTAGTTCTGCGACGCGCTTGGCGTTGCTGGAGGGCCTGGCGAAGCAGCGGATGTTGCGAAATCCCAGGCTGAGAAGGCGCCGCACCACACGCGATCCGATGAAGCCGCTCGCTCCCGTTATCAATAGCAGATCATCGCGGCCAATGATGAAATTGTCGGAGAAAACGGTCCCATCGCCAAGCAAAACCGCATCAGCACCGGCTCCCATTCTTGTCACGGCTTGAATGTCAGTGGTCATCGCTGGTCGCTATCCAACTCGAGTCGGAGAAGAAGCGGACGGAATTCGGCGCTGGACGATCGCTCTCAATCTTGCGATCTGTTCGCGTCGGCGCAATACCATCAGCTCTTCGGGAATCGTTCGCTTGACACCCAAGAGCAGATTCCACATATACGAGCACAGCATAAGGAACCCGCCGATGATGTACGGTTTGTGGCCCATCTGATAGACGCTGCGGAACATTTCCCATACGGGGTGATTTCCCAGCAAGTAGTCTTTGCGTCCCGCGTGGATCCGCTCGCGAAGTCCTGTGTGCGATGCGCTGCTCTGGCTGCGATGGTGAAGGAAGCTCTTCTCGATAAAAGTCCTGGTTTCCCAGCCCTTGGCCCGCGCACTCAGCACAGCGATCAGATCGATTCCGCCGGACTTGATCGCCGGATATCCGCCGATCTCATCGAAACACTCACGGCGAAACATCTGGCACATTCCCGAAACATGTTCGGTGCCGACGAATTCATAGTTGTACGACAGATCGCCTTCCCGAAATGCTGTTCCGGCCACGCCCAGTCTGGAATTTTCGGCGAATCGGTTCATCAGAAACTCGAAATAATCGGGTTCGAAAGAAACGTCGGCGTCCAGATTGCCGATGATGCCGTATTGGAGACCGTCCAATCGCTCACGCCCGGTGTTGACGGCGTTCGCTTTGCCGGCAAAGCTACGCTCCGGGCGCTCCGGCATCCGGATGAGCTCAATCCATGGATTCGCGGCGACGTAGAGCTTCACAATCTCGGGAGTGCGGTCGGTCGAGGCGTCGTCTACGATCACCCACTTGAGGGGCCGAGCAGTCTGCGCAACAACCGACTGGATCGTGAGTTCGATGAAATTCGACTCGTTCCGAGCCGGCGTAATTAACACGTAGCTGGGCAAGTTTTGCATTGCTGGAGGTCCGCGAATTCGTTAGCTTCCCTGGCGCACGGCGGGCGAGCTTCCGTCCGCGAGACCATATTTGCCAAAGGCATAGAGCAGCCATCCGAAGTGGTCAGGCCGGGCCTCATACTGCACCGTCAGATTTTCGAGCCCCGTCTTGCGGGTGGCGCGGACAAAACCCAGCGCCGATTCCCAATACTTCGCCAGACGGCGGCGGGGGCCAATCGCATCCCAAATCAGCGCACGATCCGAATTTCGAAGATCGTTTCCAAGTTCATTGGCGCCCGCGATCCACGCCAGGCCCTTGAATATCGACCGCTCGAAACTCTGACCGCTCGATTCTTCCAAGGCAAGCAACCCGCAAGGCGCCGTGCCGTCCTGATGAGCTGAGCACACCGGGTATCGTGTCACAACCCGAGCAGCGCGCTTGTCATAGAGGAACCACCATTCCCCCATCTCTCCTTGTAGCGAACACACTGCGTTTGCGCAGCTCAGAGCGGATTCCAGCGGTTCTTCGACTTGGAATGCTCGTGCGAACAGCGACAAAGCATGGATCGCATAGATCTGATCGGAGAAAGTCCCCAGGCGGCGGAAGAGCGTCCCTCGTGGAAATCCCGGCAGCCCCGCATGGCCGAAGATGCCTGATTCGCTTTGGTTCTCCTTGAGAATGCGGTAGGCGTCGACAGCCGCGTCCGTAAGGTCCGGCAAGGATTGAGGGCGAGCCAAGCTGGCATGGGCGATCCCTGCTAGAAACCACGCGACGCCGGTTGTCCGTGCTTGGTGCCCATCCGGATACGCCGTTAGAGCGTTCTCGAAATCAAATTGATCGAATAGCGATTCCAGCCGCTCCGGAAAGCACTCCGCCACGAACCACGTCAGCAATCCCAAATCACCGGCTTTTTTCACCCAACTCGTGTCCCGAAGAACGGCCTCCCGGATCGACGCCAAATCGAACGGCTGCCTTCCGCCCGCCTCAGCCAGGCGATGGAGGCCCAGTAGAGCGAAGATCGTGCGTTTACGGGACGTATAATCCCAGTGAAGGCCATCGTCCGCCAAAGTGACGCGCTGCGAGAACAGCTGTTCCTTTTCGTTGAAAAGCGAAACCAGCGAACGCAATGCGAGCGAATTCAATGCACGAACATCGGACCGGACGTCGACGTTCGTGCGAGACTCGCTTCGCTCCTGAGCGGATACTTTGCTCAGGAGCGAATTCGCGAACGCTCCTACGTCGGAGAAGAATTGTCGAGACAAGGTTGGATCGCTGGTGGGGAATGCCGTGGTTGGACAGCCACAACGGTTAGCGCGTAGTCGTCGACATCGCGAATTGAGCGACGCTCTCCGCCACGCGCTGTTGCTGTTCTTTCGTCAATCCGGCGAACATGGGAAGCGACAGGATTTGATCGCCGGCCTTTTCCGACTCCGGCAGGTCGCCCTTCTTCCAACCGAGAGACGAGTAGGCCTGCTGGATATGGACCGGAATCGGGTAGTGAATTCCCGTGCCGATGCCGGCTTCGTTGAGGTGCTTCTGGAGCTCATCGCGATAAGGTGTGCGCACCACGTAGAGGTGATATACCGACTTCGACCCTTCCGATTCGACCGGAGCGACCACGGAGCCCCCCATCGATTTGAACAGTTCGTCATACACACGTGCGCTCGCCCGGCGCTGTTCGTTCCACTTCGCCAGGTGTTTTAGCTTTACGCGCAGCATCCCGGCCTGCATGGAATCCAATCGGCCGTTGTAGCCTTCCACATCGTGGTAATACTTCTTCGACTGGCCGTGGTCGCGAATCATGGCCGCTTTGCGCGCGACTTCGGGATCGTTGGTCGTGATTGCCCCACCTTCGCCGCATGCCCCGAGGTTCTTGCCGGGATAGAAGCTGAACCCTGCCGCCCGACCGATCGAACCCGCCTTGAGCCAGCGGTTCTGCTTCTTCGAAAAATACTCCGCGCCGTGCGCCTGGCATGCGTCTTCGATCACGATCAACTTGTAGCGCTCGGCTAATTCCATGATGGGGTCCATATCCGCCATCTGGCCGTACAAATGGACTGGAACGACCGCCGTAACAGGCTTTCCAAGCCTCTTGTGCATGTATTTACCAGTGGCCTTGTCCAGGACGCAGTTCTGCTCCAAGTAGGTTCGGAGTTTTTCCGGGTCCATATTGAAGCTCTTGGCGTCGATGTCGATGAATTCCGTCCGCGCTCCCGCCTGCGAGATCGCCTCGGTCGTCGCGATGAAGGTGTGCGACACGCTGAGAACGATGTCGCCGGGCTGCACGCCAGCCGCCGTCAGCGCAAAGCGCAACGCGTCGGTTCCGCTGTTCACCCCGACGCAGTGCTTCGCCCCGCAGAATTCGGCGAACTCGCGTTCGAATCCTGCGACCTCGGGTCCGCCGATGAATCCGGCCGTCTGGATCGCTTTTCGGCAGACATCCACCAGTTCGGCCTCAAGTTCGCGATGCAAACTGACTAGATCGACAAATGGGATATTCGAGTTCTGGGTCATCCGTTCACCTTTGCTGGAGTTGGTATCGGGCGTAGAACCTTTGCCGGATTGCCGGCGACAATCGTGTTGGCGGGCACGTCCCGTGTGACCACGCTCCCCGCGCCGACGATCGCGTTTTCACCGATCGTCAAATTCGCAAGAATCGTCGCGCCGGAGCCGATCGACGCTCCCCGCTTCACGAGCGTCTTCTCCACGTGCCAGTCAGCTTCCGTCTGCAGCCCGCCTTCCGGGGTCGTGGCGCGTGGGTAGGAATCGTTCACGAACGTAACGCCGTGGCCGACGAAGACGTTGTCCTCGATGGTCACGCCTTCGCACACGAAGGTGTGGCTCGATATCTTGCAGCGACGACCGACACTGGAATTCTTCTGAATCTCGACGAACGCGCCAATTTTCGTTTCGTCGCCGATTTCGCACCCGTACATGTTGATGAATTGCGACAGCTTCACGTCCCGTCCCAGCTTGACGGACGGCGCGATGGAGCGGAATTCGTTCACAGGCGTACCAACTCTCCTCTCTTTTGAAGCGACACATCGGCGGCTTCGAGCATTCGCACGATTCGCAGACCCGCGAGCCCATCGTTGAAGGGAGTCTTGTTGTTGAGGATGCAGTCGGCGAAGTAATCGAGCTCCACATGCAAAGCTTCCAACTGTTGTACCTGCGGCGCCCACATATCGCCGGTGCGATAGCTCACCAAAAGGTCGCGAATTCCGTCACCTGACGTGATCTCCACACCTTTGTCGTATAGCCGGATCTTCTCGTCGGCCACCAGATCGTTCCAGACCAGCATTTTTTTCTGGCCGCCGATCATCGTCATGCGAATCTTCACTGGCGAAAGCCAGTTCACATTGATGTGGGCGATCACACTTCCCGGATAGTAGATCGTCATGAAAGCGACGTCTTCCACACCATTCAGATGTCGCTCGCCCGTCGCGACCACCGCCTCCGCTTCGCCTTTGATCACATGATCCATGATCGCAAGATCGTGCGGCGCCAGGTCCCAAATCACGCTGACATCGTGCTGAAACAATCCCAGATTCACGCGCAGCGAATCGTAGTAGAAGAGGTCCCCCAGCGCGCCACTTTCGGTTAATTCGACGATTTTGCGAACGGCCCCGGTGAACAAAAATGTGTGATCCACCATGATCGTCAGCTTTTTTCGCGCTGCGAGCTCGATCAATTCCTCGGCTTGGCGGGCATTCGATGTAAACGGTTTTTCGACAAAAACGTGCTTGCCGTTTTCAAGCGCTTTCTTCGCCAGATCGTAGTGGGTCCAGACGGGCGTGATCACTGCGACCGCGTCAATGGTCGGCGATGTCAGGATTTCCGATGGGTCGGTGCAGGTCTTGACGCTCGGATAGGCCTTCCGCACCCGCGCCAGCGCCTTCGGACTCATGTCGCACACCATCTCCACGCATGTCGAATCCAATCCGTGGAGATTTCGGACGATATTAGGACCCCAATAACCGTAGCCAATCACACCGACTCGAATCATTGTCCCTCTGCAGTCTGCGGAAAAGCGATCAGGCACTTGCCATTAAGAAGAAAAATCGGAATCCCGGAAGGAGAGCGTCTCAGTAGGCGCCTTCACTCATGAAGACGGCGCGTGGAGTCGCGACCAAGATTTTCAGGTCCAGCCAAATCGACCACGACTGAGAATATCGAAGATCCAGTCGGACCATGTCGTCAAAGCATGTCCGGCTGCGTCCGCTGACCTGCCACAATCCCGTAACGCCCGGCTTCACCTCGAGAACCCGACGCCGGTGCCAGAGATCGTAGACTTCAAATTCGTACGGCACGGGCGGCCGCGGGCCGACCAAAGACATGTCGCCCTTCAGCACGTTCATGAATTGCGGAAATTCATCCAGGCTCGTCTTGCGCAAAAATCGCCCGATCGGCGTCACGCGAGGGTCGTTTGTAATCTTGAAGACGGCTGGTTCTGCATCGCTCGTGCCTGCGACGTCCGATTTACCGGCAATGAACTTGTGAACGAATTCTCGATGGATCTTGGGATCGTTGTTCGCCGACATCGTGCGGAACTTCAAGCAACCAAACCGACGTCCGAACTGCCCCAGCCTTTCCTGCTTGAAAATCACAGGGCCTTTTGACGTCAGCTTGATCGCCACCGCGATGGCGGCCAGAATCGGACTCATTAGAAGCAGTAAGGTACCGCTTCCAACGACATCGATCACGCGTTTTACGATCAGCGGCACCCGCTTTCCTGAATTTTTTCGTGAAAGTTCGGGATAAAGCTTGATATCCGCAACGCGATCGGGCCGCTCGTGGTCCCAACTCTCGGGAAACAGGTGAACAGTAATCACTAATTTGGGCGCCAGACGGTGGTCAAGGTTTTCACGCAACGCCGCCACGACCTTCGAGTGCAGCACTTCCGTAATCGGGTTCTTTCCCTCCAGGCTGATTTCCGTGAAGATTACAGCCAGGATTGTGCCTTCCTCGTACCAACCGATCAGGTCTGTCTCCCGCGTGGCCTCGCAAACCACAGATTTCAGGTCCTCGATGAACGTCGCACCGTTCCCATTCTTCGGCACCGCCTGCGAATCGAGCAACATCAGGACGAATGGCTTGCGCGAACGCTCCGCGCGACGGCGCTCGAGCGTCAGCATCGCGTGCAAGGTCTGTTCCCCAAGGATTTCATCGCGCCTCGAAGCCAAAGGAGCGATTCGCGACAACATGGGCCGCCCGTTCGCTTGCTGCGGTTTCTCTGCTCTTAGCGATAGTTTGAGGTTTCCCATTTTTTCTTTCTGTAGATCCGTTCGTCGTTCGTCCCACCACTTGAACTACACCTTAGGCAATCACCCGTTGGAACAGCGGATGAGACGGAATCGCCTCACGAGCCCCGGACGGGCTAAGTGACCTCACACACGAGCGATCAATCTCCAATGCAATCGAGCGGCGAAGCAGGGAGACAGACACAATGATGCGATGAGTCCCTTTGAAACTGATAAGGATTCCCTCCAAACCCTGCAGGACATCCTGCTCGATCCGAATTTTCTGGCCCAACTCAAGATAGGGCCAAGGCTCGGCCCGAAAACCAGAAGATACGATAGTCTGGATGGCGGCAATTTCGCCGGCTTCTACCGGCTGCGGGATTCGCCCTTGACCGACGACGGAGATGACGCCCGGCGTCACCAGAACGGGGAGGCGCTTCAGCGCATCGAACTGGCAAAAAACGTAGCCGGGGAAAAGCGCTGATTCCGCTTCCCGGACCCGCCCCTTAGATCGCTTCCTCGTCTTGTAGGTCGGCAGAAAGGTCTGATAACCCTTGCCGGAAAGCAGCAACGCCGTGGAACCTTCCCAGCGCGTCCTGACTTGCAGTGCGAACCATCGCGGGTTGTCCGGTGCAGGATTCATATTTGAGCCACCAACTCCCTTTGGCCGATGCTCGCCGCTGGCATTGCCACTGTCCGTCTAGGCTACCGCCATAAAAGTGGCAGACAGCTGCCGTACATGTCGCAAGCCGGGTGCCAGACTGCCTGGCAGTGGTGCGTGACGGTACATGTGCCCGATGTCGAGCAACTCGCTAAGCACAAGCAACTTAGGTCATCTGCCGTCGTCGGTCGTTTGAACCTTGGATCTCAAACCGCCACAGCCGCCTGAGGTGAGTGAAAACACTTACCATGATTTGCCAAGCTGTTTCCGTATCGCTTAACTCGTCGCTGCGAAATTCCTGATGACCCCAATCGATTTTGCCTATCCTTATTGTAATTAGACCGTTACAGGCTGATTTCTCTCGTGCCTAGAGGCCGTCATGCTGGGCGGGAGTCCGAATCTGTCGGCGAATCGGTCGTTGTGTGACGCAGAGTGGCGGCCGATGGCGCTCTCGACGTCTCATCTTGAGAACCGTCTCAGAGAATCTCAGGCCTCCAGGAGAACTCAGACGTTCAGGTGGGGTTCGGAAATTTCCGTCGTGAATCGAAACCTGTGCTCAGCTAACGACCACGAGAACTTGAGGGTTTGCGACCTTAGGAGGTTCCGGCCGGAGCCTGGCGGTTCTTGGATTCGCCGTTGCCGTAGCCGCCGTACCCGTAGGCCTGATAGTAAGCCGCGCCGTACATTCCGGCTTCGTCAACCGCGTTCAGCACTACGCCGACAACGTTCTTCCCCTGCAGTTCCTGGCGCGCTTTCTCAGCAACTGCCGAAGGCGTGGACGCAGCACGAACAATCATTAGCACGCCGTCACATATATCGGCGAGGATGCTCGCATCCGCGACCGGAACGCATGGCGGAGAGTCCAAAATCACCCAATCAAAAACGGGCGTAACGCGTTCGAGCAGTTTGCGCAGCCGACCATTGGAAAGCAGCTCGCTCGGGTCGGTGACCTCGTTTCCGCCGGCAATGAAGCAGAGGTTCCCTTCCTGCCCGTGCTGGATCACCGCCATCTCGTCCGCTTCGCCTCGCAAATAATCTGTCAAGCCGGGCGACGTGGGAGCGCCCAGCGGCAGATGCAAGCGCGCGCAGCGCAGGTCAGCGTCGATGATCAGCACTCTCCGATCGGGCTGGCGAACGATCGCCTGTGCCAGATTGGTCGTCACAAACGTCTTCCCCTCGCCCGGTACGGAACTCGTCACGAGCAAGGTCCGCAGCGGCTGATTCGCGCGTAGTTGATACAGCCGCGATCGCAATGTCCGAAACTGCTCGGCGCCGTGGACGCTCAGGTTCGGATTGAAGAACACATTGACGTTGGGATCCAAATGCCACGTGGGATGCGCGCAGCGGGTGCGCAAATCATCGAACCGCAGAAAATCACTCTGGAACCCCGCCGCCCCTGTCAAAGTTGGCGCTGCTCCGATTTGAGGATCTCCGCTGAGCCACGATTCCGCCGCCGGCAGAGCGGCCGGCAATCCTTCCGAGGGAAACGCGGCGGCATCGGTGGTCGCCCCCCGCACGTTCGCGCGTTCTTGTTCGGCCTTTTTAAGCGCTTCGTGGATCCGGCTCATGATTTCCTTTCACGTGTGGGTACAACGTTCACTTGGCGCAATCGCCCCAACAATTCATCCAAATTTTCCAGCAATGCCTGGGTTTTCGCGGTTTGTTGGGCTCCGTTGGAAGGTCCCGCTCCAGCAACTGGAGCAATCTCCTCGAGCTGAAATTCGCGCGCCACTTCCTCAACCATATGCGCCGGCACGGGCCTCAGGCTGTCCACGTAGGCATTGATCATGGAATGTTCGCACAGCAAGTTCACCACGCGCGGGATCCCCTGAGAATACAGATGGACTGTCTGTATCGCTTCCTTTGAAAAAACCGGCTCACCGTTGGCGCCCGCGATTCTCAATCGTTCGGCGATATATCCGAAAGTCTCCTCGAGCGACAATGGCGCAGTGTGGCAGCGTAAAGTGATGCGCTGCCGCAACTGCCGCAGCGATGGCATCTTAAGTTTCTCTTCAAGCTCTGGCTGCCCCGTCAGTACGATTTGCAAAAGTTTTTCCGTGGAGGTCTCGAGATTCGTCAGCAGACGAATTTCTTCCAGCACGTCGGGCGCGAGGTTCTGGGCCTCGTCGACGATTAGCACAGCCGTCTTACCCGCTCGATATCGCTCGAGCAGCCACTGGTTCAGCCGCAACAACACTTGGCTTTTCTCGCGGGATTCGCACGGTATCTCGAAGTCGGCCATCATGTAATCGAAAAGATGATCCACTTCCAGTCGCGAATTGAAAATGTACGCCGTCGCCATCCGCTGCCCATGCAGCCAGTCGAGCAGGCGATTGAGCAGCGTCGTCTTGCCGGTGCCAACCTCACCCGTCAAAAGGATGAAGCCTTTGCGGTTCTGAATGCCGTAGGTCAGCCCGGCCAGCGCTTCCTGTATCTGTCTGGTCAGATACAGATAGCGCGGATCCGGATTCACGTTGAACGGGCTCTCTTTGAGCCCGAAGAATCTCTGATACATGTTTCCCTTAGGCTCCGGAGCCGAATCGCAGGCTCGATTTGGTGTCGGGCGCAATGGATATCTGTTTGGTCGCTTTTGCGGTCATCGGACCAACTTCAGGGACCATTGCCAGTACCGGCAAGCGCAAGACAAATTCGACGTCGCGTTCCGTCCGCAACGACGTGTCCCGCATCTCCAACAGAAACGCCAGGCCCAACCCCAACGCGAGCCCTCCACCCAGTCCACCCAGGACAAATTTCGTGCGGTCCGGGAAAGCGGGCTTGTCCGGTAAATTGGCTGGATCCAACACGCGAAATTGCTCGCCCTCCTGCTGGCGTTCTAGCTCCGTTGCCATCTCGGATTCACCCTGCTTCTTCTGCAGGTCATTGAAGGATTCGAGAGCGGTCTCGTATCCTCGCGTCAGTTCCTTGTACTGTTCTTCGACGATCGGGCTCGATTGGACGCGGTCTTGGTACAGTCTTATTTGCTGCTTGATCTCTTCTTGCTCCTTCGTTTTCTCGGAGATCACTTGATCGTACGTATGAATCTGCGCCCGCAGCTGCGTTATGGGAGCGGGCTCGGCCACTAGCCTCTGAGGTTTTGCTTCCGTTGGGGCTTTCGGCTCACCATTCTCCGCAATTCTTTGCTTCAGCGCGGCGATGTCATTTTTCGTTTTGATCACGTCCGGATAATCGGACGTATATCGCGCTTCCAAATTCGCCAGCTGCGTTTGCAGAATTGCCAGCTGCTGCTCGATCGAATCCGGACTATGTCCGTCCTGCGTCGCTTGCCAGGCGCCTATCTGTTGGGTCAGTTGAGACTCGGCAAAACTCTTGTCTTGCTGGGCACGAGCGAGCGCCTGCGTCGCCGAATCGAGCTGAGAGGTCAGCGACGTAAGTAAATTCAGGTTTGTCTGTTCCTCGTCCGGTAACGAGCCGCTGTGTTTCATTTTAAACGCTGCCAGCGTGGCGTCTTTCTCGTCGAGTTGCGTTTTCGCATCCGACAGCTGTTGAGAGAGGAACGATGTCGTATCCTCGGAGTGCTGCTGGCGCACAGAAAGACTCTGCTCGATGAACATCGAAGTGATCGCGGTGCACACCTGCTGGGCGTTTCGCGGGCTGTCGAGCGTCACGTTGACGAAAAAGCCCGGCAAATGGGAAGACTGAGTTTCTTCCATCGGTTTTACAGGAGTGACCTCGATCGCTTTCTGCAGTCGCCCGACGAGCTCGTCGATCGAAACTCGATTGATATCCTGGGGATACAATCCGAACTGCCGAATGATCGGTTCCAGTCGTGAGCGGCTCAGAATCTGTTGCTGCATGCTGGCGAGGCGCTGGCTGATATCGGTGGTATCCACCGGCTTCACGAACTCTGAAGGAACCGTGGGCTGCTGCACGAGCACCAACGTCTGGGACATATACTGGTTCGGTAACACGAGTGAAACCGCATAAGCCAGGGGCGGACCGACAATTGCGAATGCCGCGATAAGTACCCATCGTCGGCGAAGCATGGCCAGATAATCCGCCGGTGTTAACTCACGCTGCGTCATTCGATCCTCGTTTCCGCGTATAGCAGTCCATCCGTGCCTTGCCCGCGACACGCCGCCGTCTTGCCTAGAATCGATGCGGTCGATCGAGCCAGTCCAGTCCTACCGAAAACATGTTGCGCGTCAAATTTGACGCGCACGGTGTCCCGATACAGAAAGCGGTTCCGGAATTCTCGTACTGAAGTTGATAGGTAAACGTAAGTGCCAGCGAGCGCCCTACGGGATATGAAAAATTGCCGCCGACGAACCAGTAGTCAAACGTCTGGCTGGTCGGAGTCGTGCTCGTCGTACCGAACACCGCGAGCCCCTGGTTGCGCGAATATCCTCCGGTGATTCCGCTTGAGAACTTGCGCGTCATTTGTCGCGTAATCGAACCGTTTACCTGGTCTGAGTCCGACCCGGCGAGGACACCGGACCCTCCCGAAACGCCATGGGTATACCCCACCTGATAGGATGTGCGCCGCTGCGCGTACGTCAAACTTGTGTTCAGCGACCAGTACAAATCGGTCGTTGGCCCGGTACCTGTCCCGCCAGTGCCCCCGGTTCCACCGCCCCCGGGTGTGCCCGGCGTGATCGGCGTCGTGAAACTCACAAGCTCTGGACCGGCCGCAATCTGAAATGCCAGCTTACCGGTGACGCGGCGTCCGTAGGACACCTGAAACGTATGAGCGACAATTGATTGATCGAAATTGCTGTAATTGGTGTCGCTGAATGTGTAAGCCAAAGCGAGAGTGTCCTTGCGGTCGATCTGGTAATTGTATCCGGCCCGCGCATTCACCGTTCCGTAGTTCAGTAAATCGTCGTCGAAGTACTCGAGTAACGAATAGCCACCTATAAAAGTGAGCGAGCTCCTCGGCGTCAGCTGCACGTCAGCTTCTGTGTAGAAGGTATTCCCAAGGTTCTGTCCTCGTCCGACCAGCAACGATTGACCGGGCCCCAGCGTCCCAAGGCCTCCGCCCAAGGAACCGCCGCCGGGCAGCCCGCCTCCGCCGACTCCGCCGAATCCGAACGATGACTCCGGCAGGTAGCTTGTCTCGTCCAAAAACGTCAACGCCCACCGATGAAATGTAATTTTGTCGGTAAGTACGAGTTCTTGGATCACGCCATTACTGACGCTGGAGTCGCTCGAAATTTCTCCACCGCCCAGATAGGTCAGCTCCAAATCGTTATTCCCTGAAACCTTGTGCACGTTCAATCCGGCGTCCAGAGACGTCCATGCGTCCCATGATGTTTTGCCCGTAGTCTCGGTCGGATTCGAATCAACCGTCATAAAAACATCGAAATGCGGTTGCCAATAACTGTGCTCGTTCGTCATTCCCAGCCCCAAAGGCAGGACACCGGTCAGCGAACGATCGTCCGGCGTGATCTCGGTGGTTGTGTCTTCGTCTTCGTTGTTCGCGGCGCCGGCCATCGGCGAACGATACGCGGGAATGGGCGCAGCAGGTTGAGTCGGCCCCTGCGGGGCCGGAGTCTGTTGTTGCGTCTGATCGGGCGTTTGTTGCTGGCTTTGGTCCTGCGGCTGTTGTGCATGCAGCACAGGCACACTGAGAGCCACTGTGCACAAAACCACCGCGACAATGCTGGACAACGCTCTCATCATCTCCCCTATGGCACCACGATCGTGTCGCCGGCCTTCAACGCGACGTTTTGGTCAGTCGCCTTCCCGTTGATCACATCTTTGTAATTGAACGGGTACTTCACCTGCTTCCCGTTTTCCATCCGGAACATGTAGATCTTTTTCAAATTGGCAAACTGCGTGAACCCGCCCGCACTGGAAAGGCCCTGCAGCAAGGTCATATTCGGCAACAGCGGGTAGGCGCCCGCACGGTTCACTTCGCCAAGTATGTAGATACGCTGGCTGTTGATCCCCGAGACGATGACCGTGACTTGCGGGTCCGTCACGTATTTTTTCAGGCTCTCCGTAATCTGTTCGGCCAGCTGCGTCGGTGTGAGTCCGGCGGCTTGCACGTCGTTGAGCAGCGGCAGCGAAATCTTGCCGTCCGGTCGGACCGGAACGGTTCGCGTCAATTCGGCTTCCTTCCACACGCTGATGTCGAGCACGTCCTGCCCGCCGATCACGTAGTTCGGATCCGACGTGGCCGCTTTGTGCGCCCCGCCGTTCGCAGCAGTCTGTGCCGGCTGGTTCGATTCCGGTTTCTCCTGTGCGCTCGCCGCGCAAACAAGCGCGGCCACGACGACGATCAACGCCGCCAGTTTCATTATGTTCAACCTGTTCAACATCTCGTTCTCCCGTCTCAACTGCCGCTTGAATCCACGATCCCGATTTGTTTCAGTTTGTACAGCAGCGATTTGTAGCTGATCTGCAGGTCCTGCGCAGCTCGTTTCCGATTCCAGCGCGTACGCGTGAGCGCTTCCAAAATCAATTCACGCTCCGCTCCGCGCGACGCAGCTCGGGCCGCAGCTTTCAACGAATGGCTATGGTGGGTGCCCGTTTCAGCCGCTCGCGCCGCGGGAATCTCCCCGGACAACTCCGCAACCACCCGATTCTCGTCGCCTAGCGCCACCAGCTTCATCACCGCGTTTTCCAATTCACGAACATTTCCCGGCCAGGAATACTCCGTGAATCGATCGAGAGTGCGTCCACTGATCGTCGGCCTTTGGCGCCCGAGTTTTCCGGCCTGTTTGGTCAGAAAATACTCCGTGAGCAGCGGGATATCCACTTTCCGTTCTCTGAGCGGAGGCAGTCGCAGGCACACGCCGTTAATCCGATAGTAAAGCTCCCTCCGAAAACGCCCGGCTCGTATCTCTTCGTCAAGGTTTCGGCTCGTCGTCGCAACGATCCGCGCCGTTAACAGCCCTGCGCTTCCTGAGCCGTCGCCATCGGGCAGTGCGCACAGGAGATTGCGCTGGCAAGCAGGATCGAGCTCGCTGATCTCGTCAAAAAACACCGTGCCGAATTCGGTTTTCGCGGCTCCACTCCTGCCGCTTGCGTTCAGACCAAGTTCTGCCAAGAAACTTGAGGCGTCCGCAGCGCCGCAAGAAATCCTTGCCAGCGGCTTGTCGTGGTTGTCGGAAAGGCGATGAACGAGGTGCGCGTACATTTCCTTCCCGGTTCCGCTTTCCCCGATCAGCAGCACCGGAATGTGCGTCGACGCAATTTCGCTGATCACGCTTTCAAGCGATCGCATCGCCGGGCTCATGCCGGAAACAAAGCCCGTTTCGGGCTGGTTCAGCGCTCGTTCCAGCATGTTTGTCGAAGTCACCAATCTTGGATCACCTGTGGCTGCGGTGCGTACAACGAACGTACGGCGCACTCGCCCCTCGTTGTTGAGTTTGCACCCAGGATGCCAGCATACGGTTCGCGGCACAAGCGACCCATTTTCTACGTAACTCATTTATTATAAGTATGTTAACATCCAGCAACTCTCCAGCCTGTTGGGCGCGAGGAAGCGCTCCGAGTCCCACGCAGCTTCCACGAAAGGGTAAATTACTTGCCTTGCCTGCGGGTAGCCCAGAAAATAAAGGACTTAAATGAATGCATGAGCGTAAACGTCTTATAATCATGCATATACATAACGTTAGGAATGGGGATTTATTGTACCCTCGATGCCCAACTGTGGAAAGAATATTCCGCTGCTTTCGGAGAGTGCGCTCTCCGGCTTCATTCGGACCGGGATGGCAATGAGTGACCGACGCCGCGGAATGGCCGAACTCATTGAGTACAAGAATCTTATGGCTTCCCGGAGCCTGTATCAGACTTGCATCTGCTCGCGGGCGCTGGATTGCTTAATCATTCCGGGCGACCTGCGGCGCCCGAGTCCGAGGTTAGCATCGAAGCTGTGGAGGAATAATGAAGGCTCCTATAGCCTGGTTCATTGGTGCCTCGTTGGTTCTGTGTCTGGGGGTGGGCTGCAAACGCGACCCTCAGGTGCAGAAGAGGAACTATGTTGATAAAGGCGCCTCCTACTTCCAGCAGGGCAAATATCGCGAAGCGGTGATCGAGTACCAGAACGCTCTCCAGATCGATCCAAGATTCGCCGAAGCGCACCGGGGCCTGGCCGAGTGTTTCCTGCGCCTGGGCAACTACCGCGGCGCCTACCCGGAGTTGCTCGCTGCGGTTGAAATCGATCCCGCCGACGCCAAAGCGCAAATCGACCTCGGTGATCTTCTGCTGGCCGGACGCAACGCCACAGAAGCCCGCAAACATGCCGAGGCAGTCTTGCGTGACAACCCGCAAAGCCCGGACGCCGAGATCCTGCTCGCAGGCACTGACGCTGCGCAGAAGGATCTCCCCACCGCCATCCAGGAAGCGCAGCAGGCCATCCAGATGGATCCCAATCGCGGCCCTTCCTATCTTTTTCTCGCCCAGCTCCAGGAGCAGAACAAGGATCTCGTTTCCGCTGACAAGAACTTTCAAAAAGCAATTTCGCTCGACCCGAAGTCCTCCCCGGCGCTGATCACCTACGGCCAATTTTTCGCGCGTCAAAACCGTTTTTCCGACGCTGAAAAACAATTTCAGGCCGCAGCCTCCGCTTCGCCGCAAGATCCCATGGTCCGTGCGACTCTGGCGAAACTGTATTTGACGGAAGGCCGAAAAGACCTTGCGGAGCAGTCGCTGCGCGATGCCAAGACTGCGCTCAAGGACAATCCTGCAGGCTATGCCATTCTCGGAGAGTTCTATTTGGGCCAGGGAGAGGTTGACAAAGCCTCTGCGGAATACGCCTCGCTTCACGCCGATCACCCGAAGGATGCCCGCATCACAAAAACATACGCCGAGGTTCTCATCAGCCAGAATCGTCTCGACGAGGCCGCGAAATTGGATGACCAGCTCCTGAAAGCCTCGCCGCAGGATATCGACGCGATGGTCATCCACGGCAATATTCTCACTCGTCAGGGCAAACCCGCCGACGCCGTGCCGATTCTAGAAGCAGCCGTGAAAGCTGCGCCCGATAATCCCGCCGCTCATTATCGTCTCGGTCTCGCATACGCCGGTGTTTCCAACTATGGTCTGGCGCAAACAGAATGGGCCCAGGCCGAGCGCCTTCGCCCCAACATGGTCGAACCCGAACGCGCCCTGGCGCTCCTGGCCGCCCGCGAAGGCGACGCCACTCTTCTGGCTGACAGCAGCTCGCAACTCACCAAGCTTGAGCCCCAGTCCGCCGAAGGGTACGTCTGGCACGCCGAAGCCCTCCAAGCGAAAGGCGATACCGCCGGCGCCGAGTCCGATTTGAACACAGCCATCGCCAAGGCGCCCCAAGATGCCGCAGCCTACACGCGGCTTGGCGCCCTGCGTATGTCCCAAAAACAATTCGACGATGCCGCGAAAGCCTATTCGCAAGCACTCGCGCTCAATCCCTCCGCGGTCGATGCCCTCACGGGTCTCGTCAACATCGATCTCCAGCGCAAACAGCCGCAGCAAGCTCTTCGCCGAGTCCAAGGTCAAATTTCGAAGGTTCCGGCCAGCAGCAACCTGTACGTCCTGCTCGGCCAGGCCGAAGCGCAGAACTCCGATCGCGCCGCCGCTCAAGCCGCGTTCCAGAAGGCCGTCGACATCGATCCGAACAACACGACGGCATACCTGTTCCTCGCCCGCTCCGAAGCGGATCAAGGTTCGGCCGACCAGGCGATCGCGAACTATCAGCAGGCGATTCAGCGCAACCCGAGCGATGTCCGCAGCTACATTTTCCTCGGCAGCCTGTTTGAAGCCCGCGGCGATTGGCAGAAAGCGGAGGACACGTACCAGCGGGCCCTGCAGGTTCAACCCAACTACGCAATCGCCGCGAATAACCTGGCGTATCTGATGCTTGAGCACGACGGCAACATCAACGTGGCACTCTCGCTCGCACAAACTGCACGCAAGGGCATGCCGAACGTGCCCAGCGCCGCCGACACTCTCGGATGGGCCTACTACCGCCAGGGCGTTTACAGCTCCGCGATCGATACTCTGCAGGAAGCAGTCAACGAGAATCCTGACAATCCCACGTTCCACTACCATCTGGGCCTGGCTTACGAAAAAGCAAATAACCCCGCCATGGCCAAAAAACAGCTCGAGTACACGCTCAAAATCAGTCCCAATTACCCGCACGCGGACGAAATCAAATCGCTGCTCTCGCAATCCACCCAGACGAATTGATTGCCCGCGCACGATTCGCCTGAATTCGGTAGACTGATTCGGATGGCTACGGATCGGGCGCCCGAGTTTTTCGCCGGCAAAGACATTCAAATCGGAATCATCGGGTGCGGCTACGTCGGCCTCCCGCTTGCTCTCCGTTTTGCCGACGTCGGCCAGCGCGTCGCAGGCTTCGATCTCGACCAGTCGAAAGTCGACAAGCTCAACGCCGGCCAGTCCTACATTCAGCACATTCCCGCGGAAAAAATCCGCCAGCACATCGAGGCGAAAAAATTCTGCGCCACGAGTGATTTCACCAAACTCCGCGCCATGGACGCCGTTCTCATCTGTGTCCCGACTCCGCTCGATGAGCGCCGCGAGCCCGACCTCAGCTACGTGGTCAACACCGCCAAGGCCATCGCACCGAATCTCGAGCGCAGCCAGCTCATCGTGCTTGAAAGCACCACCTACCCCGGGACCACCGAAGAGCTTGTCCTGCCGATTCTCGAGGCCGGCGGCCTGCGCTGCCCGATCGATTCCGGCACCGGCGGCAAGGAAGTGGCCACCGACTTTTATCTAGCCTTCTCGCCCGAACGCGAAGATCCCGGCAACAAACAGTTCGGCCTCGCGCAAATCCCCAAAGTCGTCGGCGGCATTAACCCACCCAGCGGCCGCGCCGCCGCGGGGCTCTACGCGCAGATCGTGTCGAGGGTCGTTCCGGTCACCTCCACGCGCGCAGCCGAAATGGTCAAGCTCATGGAGAATATTTTCCGCTGCGTGAACATCGCCATGGTCAACGAGCTCAAGCAGCTCTGCCTGCGCATGGGCCTGGACATCTGGGAAGTCATCGACAGCGCCGCCACAAAGCCCTTCGGATTCATGCCGTTCTATCCCGGGCCCGGCCTTGGCGGCCACTGCATCCCTGTCGATCCGTACTATTTGTCCTGGAAAGCGCGCGAGTACGATTTCTCCACACGCTTCATCGAGCTGGCCGGCGAAATCAACACCGAAATGCCTTACCACGTAGTCAACGCCGTCGGTACGGCCCTCAACGAGCGTCAAAAAAGCATCAAAGGCTCGAAAATCCTGCTCCTCGGCGTAGCTTACAAGAAAGACGTCGACGACCTCCGCGAATCTCCCTCGCTCAAACTCCTCGAACTGCTAACCGAACGCGGCGCGCTGATCGACTACAACGACCCCTACTTCCCGAAGCTGCACAAAATGCGGCACTACGATTTCTCGCACAAGCACTCGGTCGCGCTGAGCCCGGAAACGATTGGCGGCTACGACTGCGTACTGATCGCCACCGATCACTCGAGCTACGACTACGAAGCCATCGTCCACAATGCCATGTTGGTGGTCGACTCCCGCAACGCCACAAGGCGGGTCACCCAAGGCCGCGAAAAAATCGTCGCCTGCTGACCCTGGCGTCGCCCAAACGCGCCTCGCAACCGCGCCGGCCCCATTTCGATTTGGGTTTCCGCCTCCCAGCCTCTATAATTCCTCAGCACACCCATGAACGAAAGGCCGCACTCCTAAATGTTGAAAAGCATCCAACAGCGGGATCTGGACCGCAACCGCTGGGTCAAAATCACCATGGCGGTGATCCTCGGCATCATCATCTTCACCATGGTGATCACCCTCATCCCCGGATTGATGAACGGCACCACCGACCAGGCCTCGCCCGATACCATCGCGAGCGTCGGCGGCCAGAACATCACCCTTGTAGACTTCCAGCAGGAATACGAGCAGGACATGCGCAATCAGCAGGTTCCTCCCATGCTCGCGCCCGTGTACAAGAAACAAGTCCTCGACTCAATGATCTTCCAGCGCGCCCTCGAGTACGAAGCCGACCGCCTCGGCATCCGCGTTACGCCGGAGGAGCAAACCGAGCGCATCAAGGAGCTTCTGCCCACGGCCTGGTCCGGCAGCACATGGCTGCGCGACCGCTACCCTGCCGAAGTCGAGTCGCGCTATCAGATGTCGGTCGAGCAGTTTGAAAGCGTCCTGCGCGACGCCATGCTCCAGGAAAAATTCCGCGAGATGGTCACCGACGGCATCACCGTCACTCCGCAGGAAATCGCCCAGGAATTCATGTGGCGCAACGACAAGATCAAGATCGACTACGTCGTGATCAAGCCGCAGGACCTCGCCGCCACGATTCACCCGAGCGACGCGGAACTGGCCACCTACTTCGCGAAAAATTCCGCGAATTATCAGATGCCCCAGCGCCGCTCCGCCCGTTACGCCCTGCTGGACTTCTCGAAGCTTCGCGCCAGCACGCAGGTCAACGACGATACTCTCCGCGCCTACTACAATCAGCACATCGACGAATACAAAGTCGAAAACCGCGTTCATGTCGAGCATATCCTCTTCAAGACCATCGGCAAGACCGACGCCGAAACCGCTGAAATCCGACAGAAGGCCGAAGACGTCCTCAAGCAAGCCAAGCACGGCGCCAATTTCGAGGATCTAGCGAAAAAATACTCCGAGGACGACGCCACCAAGCCCAAAGGCGGCGACCTTGGCTGGATCGTCGACGGCCAGACCGTCCCCGAATTCCAGCAGGCCGCCTTCAGCGTGCCGAAGGGCCAGATTTCCGAGCTCGTAAAGACTCAATACGGCTTCCACATCATCAAAGTTCTCGATCGCGAAACCGCCCATACCAAGACCTTTGAAGAAGTTCGCGACTCCATCCTTCAACCGGTGCTCGACCAGAAGGTCAACGCCGAGGCCGACGACATCTCCAATCAAATGGCCGCCGCCGTCCGCCAGTCCGACCGCCAATCGATCGACGATCTCGCCAAGAAATTCAATCTGGAAGTCGGCGACACGCCGCCTGTGGCGATCAGCGACCCGATCCTCCCGCTCGGCAATTCGCCCGAGCTGCATCAGGTTCTTTTCAGCCTTCATTCCGGAGAGCTCAGTCAGCCAATCCAGGTCGACAGTGGCTTCGTAATCATCACCGTCAAGGACATCGTCCCGGCGCATCAGGCCACGCTCGACGAAGTCAAAGATCGTGTGCTCGCCGACTATCAGAAGGAAAAATCGATCGACCTCGCCCGTTCCCGGGCCGCCGAGCTGGCCAAACGCGCCGAATCGGGCGAAGATCTCGCCAAGATCGCCAAATCGCTCGATCTCACGGTGAAAACATCGGATTCGTTCGCCCGGGGTGGCTCCGTTCCTGACGTAGGCACCGCCAAGCAGCTCGCCGAAGCATTCAAAATGGCCAACGGGCAAGTCGGCGGCCCGGTGCAAAGCGGCGAGAACTGGGTGGTCTTCCGCACCATCGCCCGCGAAGTGCCCCATCCCGACGATTTAGCCAAGCAGCGTGACGACCTCCAGCAGCAGCTGCTGCAAACCAAGCAAACCGCAGCCTTCGACGCCTTCCACACCGACCTGATCAACCGCCTGAAAAAAGAAGGCAAGCTAAATATCAACGCCGAAGTGGAGAGCCGCGCCACGAGCGCCAGCTGAAATGTAGCGTCGGCTCCGGGCTCCTCCTCGGCCTTTTCCTCCCAGGTTCATCGATCGCTCTGCCTGGGGCGTCTTCTAAGAAGCTGATAGTGCGGCACTTACAAAATCCACCGGTCCCCCTTGCCCCGCATCGAGCCATTGGCTAGAATAATCTGATCCGCAGCGCCTGCTCCGTAGCCAGCGGGGCGCGAAGATCAGGCGAACTCCTTCCCGGCCTGAGAGGTCTTGGCAGTACGCGCGTAGCACCCACATCGAGGAGCGCTCTAATGCCAACGAAGCGATCGAAGACCAACCGGCTCGAAATCGTCGCGCCGGGCAGCCGGGAGGCCCGCGTCCCGGCCGTTCAGCCGGCGTTTGGGGTGATTTCGGGAAATGGAAAATTGAAGAACGTTATGCCAACGAAGAGCGCCAACGAATATCTCTGCGCCATCGAGCGCAACCAGAACGGCAAATATAATGTCCGCGTCCGGGCGGTTTTCGCCCCAGCCACTCGCGATTCCGGCAACGGACGGGAATCGAACAATCACCGCAGCGGCTGGATGCTCCCCGTCTATTTCCTGGCGTCCTCGTTTAACGCCGCCATGAAAAAGCTGGAGGAATCGCTGCAACTGCTGCAGAAGAACGAAGCCCGTCTCCGCTTCTGGGGCGTCGAACGCACCGACGACCCGAATCTTACGGGCGACCTGCTGAAGGAATTCGGCCTCGGTCTCGACCGCCGCCGCGAATTTCCCCGCAAGGTCGCTGAGCTCGGCGTCCCGCGCGAGCGCCCCGTACCAGCCTCCATGCTAGCCCCGGTCCGCCGCGTTCTGGCCGACTCGGTCGCCCAGGAACGCCCGGTCGACCGGACAGCCACCACCGTCGCTGGCGACTAAGCCTCTGGTGTGAGCTCTTTCCCGTTTGAGCGCAGGCCGATCGATTTCAAATTTTCCCTCTGAGGGGAAGGTTGCCCTGCCAGCCTCGCCTTTTTTGCGGTTTCCTGAGTGAGCTTTCGCGTCTGCGGGTCCATAGCGTTCCACGCGTTTTGAATACCTTCGCGGTCTACCTGCAGCTCGGGAAACTCGGCGAGAAGGACGTTCTGGATTCCCGAGCAGGGCTTACCGCTTGAGGTGATCGGTCGCTTCGGATTTGGAGTCGCCCTACTTCGCGCGGAGCAGCACTTCGCCGTGGCCGACGGCTACGTCGTTGAGCGAGAGACGATATTTGTATGAGCCGGGAGTGAGACCGGAGCGCACCGAGCCGCTCGAGAGGCGGACGCCAGGCGGCGCCTGGAACACGTTGGAGGAAAACGGGCAGCGCGCCGCGTCGAATTCGATCTTCAAGTTTCCGGCGTTCGATAGCCAGGAAACTTGGTCGCCGAGATCGAGCACCACGACGTCGGGCACGATTCCCACCAGCACCGTTTTTTCAGGCAAACTTTTGTCCTTTAGGCGATTTCCTTCACAGCCTCGACGATGTGGCGCGCGGAAATTCCGAACGCGTCAACCAGTTCGTCCGGTTTTCCCGAATGCGGCATGTTGCGGACCGCAAGCATGCGATATTTCGAAGGCGCCGATCCTGCCTGCGCCAGCGCGCCGAGCACCGTTTCGCCCACTCCGCCTTCCGGCCAGTGGTCCTCCACGGTCACGAGCCGCCCGCCCGATCCGGCGATTTCCGCGGCCAGCGCCTTGCCGTCGATCGGCTTCAAACAGTAGAGATCGATCACGCGAATCGGCGTGCCCGCCTTCTTCAGCTCGTCGGCCGCCTTCAACGCTTCGTGGACGGTAATGCCCGCTCCGATCACGGTCACGCGATCCTCGGCGCTCTTGCGCGGAACCTTGAAGCCCGGCACCGGAAATTTTTCGTCCTTCGAATACAGAATCGCCGTTTTCGGACGCGAAGTCCGGATGTAGTTGATTCCTGGGCGGCGCGCCATCGTTTCGACGATGCGCTCCGTCGACATGGCATCGCACGGATAGAAAATCGTCGAGCTGTGCACCGCGCGGAAAGAGGCCAGATCCTCCAGCGCCATCTGCGACGGTCCGTCCTCGCCGATTGACACTCCGCAATGCGATCCGCACAAATTGATGTTGCTCCGGCTGATCGCAGCCATGCGCACGTTGTCATACGCGCGCGAAAGGAAGCACGCGAAGGTATCGGCAAACGGTACTTTGCCGCGCGCCGCAAGACCGACCGCCACGCTCACCATATTTTGCTCCGCGATGTAGCCCTGGAAGAAATGGTCCGGGTAGGCGTTTCCGAACATTTCCGAGAACGTGGAGTTCTTCACATCGCCGGAAAGCGCGACCACATGCGGGTTCACGCCGCCGAGCCGCTTCAGCGCGAAACCGTACGCCTCGCGCGTGGCCACCGCCTTGCCGGCCTCGTATTCGGGTGCGGCCAGCGCCGGAAAATCCGGCGGCATGGGCAGCGTCTTGCGCGTGTACGCTTTTCCGGGATCGGGCGGCACAACCACGGCCTCGCCGCCGATTTCCTTGATCGCAGTGGCAAGCTCGTCCTTCGAGAAAGCCTTGCCGTGCCAGTGCTCTTTTCCCGCGCAGAAACTGGCGCCGTGGCCTTTCACCGTGCGGGCCACAATCGCCTGCGGCTTGCCCTTGGTTGCTTTCGCGCGATCGAGCGCCGCCAGCACCGCGGCCACGTCGTGCCCGTCGATCACTTCCGTCGCGAATCCTTCGGACTCGAATTTCCTCTTGTAGACTTCCATGTCGTGCTGGTACATCGTCGGCTGGCTCTGGCCCAGGGCGTTCACATCCGCGATCACGGTCAGGTTGTCGAGCTGATAGTGCCCGGCGAACTCCGCCGCTTCCCAGATTTGCCCTTCGGCCATTTCGCCGTCGCCCAGCAGCACGTACACGCGCGCGGGACTTTTATCGACCCGCGCGCCAATCGCCAGCCCCGCGGCGACGGAAAACCCTTGTCCGAGCGAACCGGTGGCCGCGTCGACGCCGTGAATCAGCGGCGTGGGATGCCCTTCGAGCTCGCTCGAAAATTCGCGCAGCGTCATCAAGCGCGACAGGGGAAAAACCCCCGATTCGGCGAGCGCCGCGTAGAGCACGGGGGCCGCATGGCCCTTGGACAACACGAAGCGGTCGGAATCTTTCGAGTTCGGATCCTTGACGTCGAACTTCATGGCGTGGAAGAAAATCCCGGCCATCAATTCCGCGGCGGACATGCAGGACGTCGGATGGCCCGAACCCGCGGCGGTAGTGGCCATCATTGAAAGAATACTCAGTCGGCGAGCTTTTTCCTTAATGGCATCGATGTGGGAGGAAGATGTCCCTGTCGTCGTGGTGGCACTCATGAGATTCGCTCCTTTACCGGCGCGGGTTGCACGAACCCGAATCTTACATCGTTCCTAGCGTTGTCCGCGAGCCGCATTGCCGATTCGCGGAAGGAAAGCATTGAGGGCTGAGAATTTCCTAGAAAATCTTAATGTGGCCGATCAGCACTACCAGCGCGATGGCGACAAACACGAGAACCATGGAGCCGACGATGATCAGCGCCGCAGTCGCCATCTCTTTCTTGGCCGCCAGGGCCGACGCTCGTTCCTTTTCGCTCGGTTCCACGGCGACATTCTAGCACTTTCAAGGGCGACGTTCTTCTACGCCCTGCGAAGCGGAGATTTCGCCCTGGAGTCCTCGAGCTCTTTCACCAAGTAAATGATCTGCCCGGTGTGATGGTATGCGTGTGCGGCCATGCGCATAAAGGCGGCGAAGCGCGTGTTGGTGCGCGGCTCGGTCGGATCGTGGTACGGCGCGGTCCAGTCGGCGGGCGATTGCATTCGCATCGTGGCCACCACCATCTGGATGGCCGCGTCGAAATTGGCCAGCACTTTTTCTTTCGGATGCATGGTGGCGTCGGTGAATTCGAGCGGGCGATTGCGAACGTAGCCGGTCTTGGCGATTTGCGCGCCGATGTAGTTGTTCAGGTTGCCCGTGAGGTGCAGCAGCAGATGGCCGATGCTGTTGCCGTAGGGATACGGTCTGGTCCAGAGCTGCTCGGTCGAGATCGGATCGACGAGCTCATGGATGCGATCGCGGACCTCTTCATAGTAGGAATCGAGCGTGGATGTGACAACGGCTGAAAGTTCGGGCATGGCGTTTCCTTTGCTCTTGAAACGCCGAAATTATATCAGCCGCGCGCCTCGGTTGATCAGGTCGCGCTCTTTTTGGCCGCCAGTCCCTGCGCCAGCATCGACAGAATCCATTCCCACCCTTGCTTGTGCCGGCGGCCCATTTCGTCGTCCGGGACGCCGGAGTGGCGCAGAGTAAATTCCGTCTCCTCGCCGCGCGGCTCGAGCGTGATCGTGACCACCGATTCGGCCCCCTTGGTGCCCTCCGACATCCACGTATGCTCGATCAACCGCGGGCGATCGAGCCGCGTAAAGCGGCCGTAGTGCGGCCAGGCGCGGTTTTCATGCTGTGCGGCGAGATAGAAAAGTCCGTCGACCACCGGGTTGAGAATGCAGCGCTCGGCGCCGAACCACGGACCGCCCGGGCTGTTCGGATTGATCCACACGTCGAAGACTTTTTCCGCCGACGCCGGGATCGTGCGTGAGACGGTGACTTCGGTAAGCTTCATCGCAGTGGCTCCTTTTCGTTGGCGAAGAATTTCTCAAGCCGGTCGAGGCGCGCCCTCCAGAACTGCTCGTATCGCAGAATCCAGAGCGCCACGTCGCGCAACGGCTCGGGCGAAAGCTCGAGGGTGTTTTCGCGGCCGCGGCGCGTGCGGCGGATGAGCCTGGCGCGCTCAAGCACGCGGACGTGTTTGCAGAATCCGGTGAGCGACATCGCGAACGGCGCGGCGATATCGGAGATTCGCGCGGGTCCCCGCGCGAGGCGATCGATGATGGCGCGGCGGGTGGGGTCGGAGATGGCCGCCGCCACGCGATTCACGCCGCTCGTTCGATACTGAACCATATGGTTCAATATAATCGCACGCCGGGCCTTCGTCAATCCCGGCGTTTTCAAAAACACCGGAGCCGCTGCTTCGTGGCGCCCTATTTCCTGGACGCGGAGCTTGCGCTTTCGCAGTCTTAGGGATGGCTGCCTACCACCAATCCTGCGTGGAAAGCACCACTCGCGCCCGATCTGAAAACACGCCTGGGCAAGCCGAGACCGCCCGCACCCCATTGTAATGTAAGGGGTTATGAGAGACCCGGCGCTGGGCAGGAGTTTGGCAACGCCCCTGCATTAGTAGGGACTGAGAGTCACGAAGGACTCATAAAGAGGGAGCAGTTGGAACGGATCGGGTGACTCCCAGAAGGGATCCTACAATGAGATATCTAAGGGTTTTCGCAGTGTTCGGTTTGGTGCTCTGTGCCGCGTCTTTCGCGCACGCGCAGCGCGTGGTGGTAGGAGTAGGAGTCGGCGGACCGGCGCCGATCGTCGCGGGTCCCCCGGTTTGCACATACGGATATTACCCGTATGCACCGTATGGCTGCGCGCCCTACGGCTACTACGGTCCTGACTGGTTCAGTGGCGGGGTGTTCATCGGCGCCGGCCCCTGGTTCCACGGCTTCTACGGGCGCCCGGGATTCTATGGACGCCCGGGCTGGGGCGGCCACGGATTCGTCGGACGCCCTGGATTCGGCCCTGGCGCGGTTCGCGGACCGGTCGGCGGATTCCATGGTGGCGCCGTTGGCGGATTCCACGGCGGACCAGCGGGTGGGTTCCACGGGGGAGCCGTAGCGCACGGCGGAGGCGGCTTCCACGGTGGCGGCGGGCGACGGTAAATAAAGTCACCGCGTAGAGAAACGGAAACGGCCGGCGGGGCGACCTGCCGGCCGTTTTGCGTTTATGGGCGGTAATTGGAAACGCGCGAGTTTCCGGTGGGAATGATTCCCACATTCTCGACCATGAGCACAACCGTGCGCTGCCGCGCGCGCGTGCGGTGCATCACTCCTTTGGGAACCACAAAACCCCGGCGTGGAGCGAGCTCGACGGTGCGCCCTTCAAGATCGATCAGCAGCGCACCTTCGACCACGTAAAAGAATTCGTCATCGGCATCGTGCTTGTGCCAGTGATATTCACCGTCAAATACGCCCAGCCGGACGACGGAATCATTCACCTGGCACAACGTCTGGTTGTACCACTTGAATTCGCAAGCATCTGAAAGGGCCTTCTCGTCGACGACTTGGAGTGGTGGATACAAAATGTTCAGCCGCGTTTCATACGCAAACGATTTTGCCTCACTCATCGCACGCTCCTTCGAAACCCCGTAGGGCCCGCCGAAAGTATCCTATGCGCCGCGGATTCGCGCCAGGCGCGGCTGGCAATCGCGGTGTGGTATTCTGCCGCCACACTCGGCGCGAAAGCGATGAGCTGCGAAGCGGTACTCCGGAGGCCCGATGGCCATGAACGTAAGCGTGAATCAGGCGATGGTGACTACGGCGTTCGAGCTGCCCGGATACCGCGTGACGAAGAATCTGGGCCTGGTGCGCGGCGTCACGGTACGGTCCCGCGGGGTTTTCGGCCAGATGGGCGCGTCGCTGCAAACACTGATCGGAGGCAACATCACCCTTTTCGAGGACATGTGCGAGCAGACGCGCCAGCAGGCGCTGGATTTGATGATGGAGCACGCCATCGAACGCGGCGGCAATGCCGTGATCGGCGTGCGCTACGACGCGACGGAAGTGATGCAGGGCGTCACCGAAGTGATCGCCTACGGCACGGCCGTTCAGGCGCAGCCCGCATCATAGTTGCATGACGCATCCGCGAACCAGGCGTTACAATACACGCGGCGATATTCTGGGGAGACCCGAATGAATAAATCTTTCAGGGCCGCGCTAGCCATCGTTGCGCTCGCGCTGCTCAGCATTATTGTGACCGTGCGGGCCGACGCCCCGAACACGGAAACGGTCCAATTCCCGAACGGCACCGGAACCGTGAGCGGATTCTTGGCCACGCCGGAAAAGCCAGGTCGATATCCGGCGCTGGTGGTGATCCACGAATGGTGGGGGCTGACGGATTGGGTGAAAGAGCAGGCCCAGAAACTCGCCGCGCAGGGCTACATCGCGCTCGCCCCCGACCTCTATCGCGGACAAGTAACGTCCGATCCCGAAGTAGCGCACGAACTGATGCGTGGATTGCCAGCGGACCGTGCGGTGAGCGATTTGAAAGCGGCGTTTGCGTATCTCGCGGCGCGCAAGGATGTGGATCGCGGCCACATCGGTTCGATTGGCTGGTGCATGGGCGGAGGTTTTTCGCTGCAACTGGCGATTCACGAGCCACACCTGGCGGCCTGCGTGGTGAATTACGGCGCGCTGCCGACCGACCCGAACGATATCCAGCAGATTTACGCTCCGGTGCTGGGGAGTTTCGGCGCGGACGATCGGGGGATTACTCCGGCAGACGTGTCGGACTTCGAGAAAACGATGCGGGGCATGAACCGTCGCGCTTTCGTGAAGGTGTATGACGGCGCGGGGCACGGATTTGAAAACTCGACGAACACGGCGGCATTCCGGCCGGACGCGGCGGCGGATGCCTGGGCGCGGACGATCGACTTCTTGAACAGAGCCCTGCACTAGACATCGCTCGGAAGTGGCTTCAGCGTTTCAGTCGGCGCAGTAATTCCTGCACGCGCGCACGATCCGCGGTGCCCATGCTGGTGAATTCCACTCCGATTCCGTTCTTGCCGTCCGCGTAACGCACCACGCCGTTGATGCGCGTTTCGCCCTCCGGCAGCGCGAACAACATTTCCAGCTCGGTCCCGATTGCCACGCTGAGCGGAGTCTGTATAAATACGCCGCCCGCGCTCAAATCGCGCACGCGTGACACGTTGCGCGATCCTTCGCCTTGCCAGGCGACCCACAAACCCTTGGACACGGCGACCCGGGCGGTCCGCCGATTTTCTTTTCCTGCCGACTGCGTCATCAGGAAGTTCCGTTCCCGACCTTATATATTGATCGGGCCACCCTAGAACAGAGATTTATCAGCCTCCTGACGGCCTCAAACCCTGAATTCTAGGCACCCCTATGGTCTGTAGTCCCGGTTCGGGTTGGTTACGTTTCTTCCCCGCCCCCCTCTGACCTCAGCGTGAGCAATTTCTGTCATGTACTGCAAGTCAATGACCTATAAACAGTTAGCTGTGTTTCGCCGCTGGCCTGTCAAATGCACTATTCCGGTTGACGAGTATCTCGATTGCGCAAAGTCGGATGGTTCGAGGTGTGAGCGTGAAAAACAGGAAAGCGAAATCGAAGGCGGCGCGAGGCCAGCGCGGATTCTCGCTGATTGAGATGATGGTGGCGGTGATGATCATCCTGATCGTGTCTGCGATCGCCGTCACGTCGCTAAAGCCGAACGTTCAGCAAGCCCGCTTGGACGCCGCCATGCGGGAGGTGCTCGACACGTTCCGGCAAGCTCGAGAATACTCGATCGAGAATCGCCGCTACGTCCAGATTTCGTTCCCCGCGAACAACCAGATGCAGATAACGCAAATGGACACCCTAACGCCAGGAGCGGGCGGCGTGAACCCCGTGCTTACAACCGTAACGCTGGCACCTCCTCTGGTCTTCAACTTGGATGGAATGCCGGACACGCCCGACGGCTACGGCAATGCCGGAGCGCTGGTGTTCGAAGGAATCGTGAACGGCCCGGTGGGCGGCATGGTGTTTCAAAGCGATGGTGAATTCCTGGATGGCACGACGTTTCTTCCCATCAACGGTTCGGTTTTCCTGGGAATGCCCGGACAGCAGTCGACGGCGCGCGCGGTGACGATCCTGGGCACCACGGGCCGTGTCCGCGGCTGGAAAAGCGCCGGCAACACCACCTGGTATCAGTTCTAAGGAGAGAGCGAACATGCACGACCTAGCCAAGCGGCGCTCGACCAAGGGCTTCACCCTGCTGGAAACCATGATCGCCCTGATCGTGTTGTTCGTGGGGATTCTGGGCCTCGCGGCCATGCTGGGCGATGCGCTGGCGTACATGCGCGGCTCGCAGGACGATTTCATCGCGCAGCAAAAAGCGGAAGAAGCCGCCGAAGCAATCTTCACTGCGAAATACACGAACGGAATTACCTGGGCGCAGTTGTCGAACTACAGCGCCCTCAATCCCACCGGGTTGTTTCTCACCGGCCCCCAACCCGTGCTGCAACCCGGTGCTACCGACGGTTTGGTGGGAACCGTGGCCGACTCCGCTCAGCCGCCGGAATACATCCTGATGCCCGGACCGGACCAGAAATTGGGCACGCCGGATGACGTGCAATTGCCGCTCACGGAGTTCACCCGCCAGATAACGATTACCAATATCGCCAGTAACACCAACTTGCGCACCATTGAGATTCAGGTGTTTTACAACACGGGCCGGTTCAACCGCACCTACACGATGTGGACCGAAATTTCGGCATTCAACTAAAGGCGCGAGGAGCAAGGCATGAAGCTGCAAAAAGGATTCTCACTGATCGAATTGCTGGTAGCCATGGCCATTCTGCTGGTTGTGGTCTCGGTGGCCACCACCGCGATCATTCAGGCTCAGCATGTGAGTGAAGCGGTGGCGCTGGAAGCCAACGTTCAGGAGAATCTGCGCGCCGGAATGCACTTCATCGTTCGGGACCTCACCCAGGCGGGAGAAGGCATCCCGGCTGCTGGAATTTCGGTTCCGAATACCGCAGCAGGCGTTTCGAACATTGTCAGGCCGGGCACACCTGCCGCCAGCATTTTTGAATCGCAGTCCTTGCCGGCAGTGACGTACACCTCGCTGCCCCCGGTGATCCCGGGTTCGCAGCTCGGGTCGGTCGTCACAACCCAAAATGCAAGCTCGAAAGCGATTTTGACCGGCGGATTCAACACCGACATCATCACCATTCTTTACGAAGATAACACGGTGGTATCGAGTGTCGGAGGGGCCGCGGCGCCGCTGCTCACCGCAACGCCGGTCAACCAGCCGGTCGGTCCTCCCATTTGCAACGGAACCATCGCTGCCAACGGCAGCAGTCTCACGATGGATCCCACCTGCTTCACGTTGCCCGGTGGTCCCACGCCGATTGCCGTAGGTAACCTGATCTTGTTTCACAACATCAACGGCACAGCACTTGAATACGTCACCAGCATAGCCGGGAGTACGATCAATTTCGCCGCAGGCGACCCGGCCGGCCTGAATCAAACCGGATTGCCCAACGGCACGGTCTCGAATCTTTCCGTCGCCGCCACTCCCACCACCATCTCGCGTGTATACATGGTGACCTACTATCTCGACGTCGTCACCAATCCGGCCAAACCGCAACTGGTCCGCCAGGTCAACTACCCGAATTATCCCGCGGGCAATCCTGCGAATCCTCCGCAGCAGGTCGGCGAAGTGATTGAGAACCTGGGTTTCAGCTACGACATCGTGAATACGCAGGACCCGGCCGGGACGTACCCGAACGGGCCCGGAGACGCGCCGACCGCCCTTGCTCCGGATACGCCCTTCGCGTTCCGCGCCGTCAATGTGTACCTCGGCGGGCGCTCGGAATATCCCTGGACCTGGACGAATCCGCCCCAATTTCTCCGCAACAGCTTAACTACCCAGGTCAGCATTCGCAGCTTGTCGTTTGGAGTGCTGTTCCCGACGCCGGGCATTCTGCCGTAACGCACCCAATCGGCTGGGACGATTTCATAAGGAGACTGCTGTGAGAACGAAACGTGAAGCTGGAGTCGCACTGATCACCGCGCTGCTGATCCTTTTCCTGGTCTCGGCCATCATTGTGGGAATGTCGTTCATGGTCGTCAGTGACCTGAAATTGAGCGGAAACAACCAGCAGCGCGAGCTGGCCTTTTACGGCGCCGAGGCCGGCATGGAGAAGATGACCGCGGACATGGGCACGATCTTCGCGCAGCAGGGCTCAATCGTTGCCGCGAACCTGCCAACGATTACGGGTAATCCGCCCTCGTTCCCAGCGCCTTACAACAACATTACTTATACCAACGCGCTGGGAGTGTCGACGTATCAAATCGGATGCCCGAACTTCCCGTGCGTCACGCCATCTCAAATCTTCGCGACGGTTCAGCCGCCGAGCGCGTACGCCGGCATGCAGGCGCAGATAACACCGTTTACCCTGCAAGTAGCCGCGCAGACCGCCGAAGGCGGCGAAGTCAAGCTCCAGCGACAGGTCGAGCTGGTGGCCATCCCGGTGTTTCAGTTCGGAGTCTTCTCCAACACCGACCTCTCCTTCTTCAACGGCCCTCCGTTTGACTTCGGAGGCCGCGTGCACACCAACGGCAACCTATGGCTCGCGGCGAACCAGGGTCCTGTCTACTTCCGCCAAAAAATCACGGTCGCGGGCCAGGTAATTCGTTCCAACCTGGAAAATGGCCAGGCGACCGTAAACGGCGGCTCCTATGGCGGTGACGTCGTCATCGCGGAGACTCCGAATCCTCCGCCTGCTGCGCCGGCTGAACCCAATTCCCCCTATCAAATCGCCGGGCAGTGGTGGCCGCTCGCGCTGGGCGAGGGCAGCATGAACGGCCCGAACGTCTACAACGGTCTCAGCGGCTCGGTGAACGGCGCGTGGGCCGCCGCGGTGTCGCGATACAATGGCATGCTTTCGATCGGCGATCCGCAGCTGAACCTGATCTCAACCGCGTTGAACGGCCTCCAGACACCCGTCGCGCTGATTCGGCGTCCGGTGGTCGGTGAGGCGGCGGCCAACCCTGCGCAGTTCGCGCAGCGTTATTTCACCAACGTGGCGCCGATGACCGCCAGCTTGCGGATTTTGCTCGACGACTATCCGAATGCAGCCGCTGTGCCGGGCTCCGCAGGCGCCTGCAACAACTCGGATATGATGTCCCTGGACACGATCTCTGCCACGCAGCCGACCGACTTGGCATCAGCAAACCTGGGTGGAAACCCCACTCAAATGCCCGAGTCCGGCGCGTCGAATGCCAGCAACTACACCGTCAATGACGGCTACTGGCAGCAACCCAACACCCCGATCATCACCGGCTGCCTGAAGGTTGAGTACCTCAACGCCGCCGGCGTGGCCACCGACGTCACCAATGAGTTCCTTACCCACGGTTATATCGCGCCGAACATCAATCCGCAGGCCCCCACCGGAACGGGCGCCAACCCGGCACCGTGGCCGACCGACGCCACTTTGGGTGGCGCCCAGGTCGCCCCGAACCCATGCGGGAATGAGAACACGCTCTACGCGTCATCCATCATTCGTTTCGCAAGAGTTCGCGACAATCCTCATAACTGGGTGAAAACCAGCACCTGTATTGGTAGCACAGGGGTGGCTGGCATGAACAACACGGATTACTGGCCGCTCGCCCTGTTCGATGAGCGCGAAGGAGTTCCGCGCGACGAGTCGGAGGCGGCCACGGGTCCCGGCACAATCTCCACGGTGACTCCGCTCGGCAACATGTATTACGTCGAGCTGGACATCGCGAATCTCGACAAGTGGTTTGCGGGCACGCTCGGTGCTCCGGACTCCGGCGGAGCCGCCTATGCCGTCGGCGGATACTCGGTGTACTTCTCCGATCGACGCGGGAATGCCATTGAAAATCAGGGAAATCCTGCATCGGGCCTAAAAGTGGGTTCGCTCGGCTATAACGATTTCGTCAACCCGGCAAGCCTCCTGGCCTGCCCGAATGGCGTTCTCGATTCGGGTGAAGATATCGAGGGCGATGGAGTTCTGCGCACCTACGGAGGGGCGTACGAGCCGGTTCTCCCGACGAAACTTTTGAACCTTATGAACACAGCGGGGCCGAATACGAACTTTCAAACGAACCCCAATTGCGCTGCAGCCCCATTTCCGTTGTGGAAGGTCTATAAAGTGACGGCTGAAGCGCGGGAGAATCCCCCCTTCTTCTTCCGCCACGCGCTCAAGCTCGTCAACGGCAGCACCATCAACCTCGGCACGGCGTGTTATGGCGCCGCTCCGAATCCGCCGTGCGGTCTCACCGTGGCCTCGGAAAATCCCGTGTACGTTCAGGGCGACTACAACGCGCCGGGCGGAAATCTTGCCGCAGCCGGAACGGTCGCTTCTTCGGTTGCGGCCGATGCTGTCACCCTGCTTTCGGACAACTGGAACGACGTGAACAGCTACATCGGTCCCTTCAACAACGGCCTCCGCAACGCGGTGAACACCGAATATCGCGTTGCGGTCATCGCCGGGAAGCAGATTCCGTTCGCAATTCCGCCGGGCGAAGGCCAGGTCGACTTCGGAACCGACGGCGGACTGCACAACTTCCTGCGCTACATCGAGAACTGGGGGGGCGACACTCTGACCTACGAAGGCTCCCTCGTGAGCTTCTACTTCAGCCGTCAGGCGGTCGGGCTCTACAAAGGCAACCCGTACAGCCCGCCGACGCGCGTATACTCGTTCGACAACAATTTCACGCAAGGCCCGCAATGGCTGCCGCCTCGCACGCCGTCGTTGCGCACGGTCAACACCATCGGGTTCTCGCAGATGCTGATGCCGACCCAGTAGACGATTCGCAGATCAGGAGTCAGAGCGGCTCTCCGATTCTTTCCGGAGAGCCGTTTTTCTTGCGAGCGTTGCAGGCAGGTCGTTTCGGCGTCGCTCGAATCGGTCGCCGCCGGAGTCTTCCAATGGCCCGGCGTCAATCGAATCGTTGCGCCCTACCGGCAGAGGCTCGCTATCGAAGTGCACTACCGCATTCGATCGATCGCAGCTTAGCTCTTGCGGCCGAGAATCGCCCGAAGCGCCGGCTCAAGTTCCGCGAACCGGAACTTATAATCCAGTTCCACGAGGCGCTCAGGCACCACGCGCTGGCTGGCCAGCAGCAGCGCGTCCGCCATTTCGCCCACCGCTAGCCGCAACGCAAACGCAGGCGCGGTGAAAAACGCAGGCCGCCCCAGGACACCGGCGGTAATTCGCGTGAAATCGGCATTACGCACAGGGTTCGGCGCCGTCACATTTAGCGGGCCCGACAGCCGCTCGTCCGCAATCGCCGCGCGGATGATTTCGACCGCGTCTTCGAGCGCAATCCAGGCCATCCACTGTTGCCCGCTTCCCAGCCGCCCGCCCAGTCCGAATTTGAACGGCATCAGCATCCGCGGAAGCGCGCCGCCTTCGCCCGAGAGCACCACCCCGAATCGCAGCCGCGCCACGCGAATGCCGCTCATTTCCGCGCGAGCGGCCTCGGCCTCCCAATCGCGCACCAGCAGGCAAAGAAAGTCCGTACCGTTGGTGCTCGATTCGGTCAGGAACTCCTCACCGCGATCGCCGTAAAAACCGATCGCCGAGGCACATACAAACACGCCCGGCTTTTTTTTCAGCGTCGCCAGGGCGTCGACCAGCACCCGCGTGGTATCGATCCGGCTGCTGCGGATTTCCGCCTTTCGGGCGGGCGTCCATCGTTTTTCCGAAATATTCGCCCCGCTCAGATGCACCACCGCATGGAAGCCTTCCATCGAGGCCACATCCACCGTCGCCGCATGAGGATCCCACCCCACATCGCCCGCCGCCCGCGTGCCGCCCGGCCGCACCAGCCGCGCCACGCTGTGGCCATCCGCCTGCAACGCGCTTGCGAGCGACCCCCCGACAAGCCCCGATGCACCCGAAATCAATATTTTCAAGGAGTGACCTTCTAGGGCGTGTTCGTTTCCGCCCCCAGGTACCGTACGACTCCGCCCTCGCCGCGTCAATCGGCGCCCCATAGGACTTGACACCGGACCTGCTTCGGTTGTATTTAACCATTAGGTTAAATACAACATGTCGACCGACCCGCTCTCGGCAACCTTTGCCGCTCTCGCCGATCCCACCCGGCGCGCGATTCTTGCCAAACTTTCGGCTGGGGAAGCATCGGTCACCGAGCTGGCTGAGCCCTTCGAAATCAGCCTCCCGGCCGTTTCCAAGCACCTGAAGGTCCTCGAACGCGCCGGCCTGATCGCCCGTAGCCGCGAAGCGCAATGGCGCCCGTGCCAGCTTGACGCCGGCCCGCTCGAGGACGTAGCCGGCTGGATTGAGCACTACCGCCGTTTCTGGACCGACAGTTTCGATCGTCTCGACGACTATCTCCACGAGTTGAAAACCAAGGAGAACAAACGTGGCCGCAAGCAAAGCACCAGGCAGCGAAGCAAGTAGTTCCCCGGTCGGAGCGGCCCTATGAGCGTGCTCCCGTTCAAGCCCCAGGGCGAGCTCGTCCTCTCGCGCACCTTCGACGCGCCGCGCGATCTCCTATTCAAACTCTGGACCGACCCGAAACATATTCCCCACTGGTGGGGTCCGACCGGATTTGTGACCACCGTTCACGTAATGGACCCTCGTCCCGGCGGCGCCTGGCGCTACTCCATGCGCGGCCCCGACGGAAAAGACTATCCGTTCAACGGTGAATACCTCGAAGTGGTCAGCCCGGAAAAATTGGTTTTCATCGGAACCATCCACGAAGGCGCGGATCACCAGATTTGGACCGCAATCGAGTTCATCGAACAGGAGCGGAGAACGCAGGTCAGAATTCACCAGGTTTACTCGTTCGAATCGGACGCCACGCGCGGAGCACCGATCGGCTGGAGCATGCAGCTCGACCGCCTGGAGAAATATCTGGTCGCCCAGTAGCGGCCTTCTGATGTAAAAAGGCAGCCAACGATCCCTGGCGCGTTGCCTCGCTCGTCGTCTTAAGGGACTGCGCCGGGTGTTTTTCTTCGCCTTCGCCGCCGGTGCGAAGGTGTCGGCGTACGGAGTCGTAGGATCTCTCTTCTGCTTCCGCGACGAGCAGAAACCGAACGCATAATAGGCATTTTAGGGGGTCGGATCTTCCGATCCGGCAGACCAGGCTCTCGGGCTCGGGGATTTGAGCCTCTGAGGTTGTAAGGGTCGGCCATCAGCTCCATCGAACCGAACGGGGGAATTCACATGTCACCAGAAACGGAATCCCAAGGCATGATCTGGACCGGGCGCGTGATCACCGCGCTCGTCGTCCTGTTCATGCTCTTCGACAGTATTACGAAAGTCATGCAGGTGCCCCAGGTCGTCGCGGCCAGCGCCAAAGTCGGCATCGGCGTCCATGTGCTCTTCGGCATCGGCCTTACGCTTCTCGTTTCCACCATTTTCTACGTCATCCCGCGGACGTCGATCTTCGGCGCGATCCTGATCAGCAGCTATCTCGGCGGAGCGGTCTGCGCGAACGTGCTCGTCCACTCGCCGGTGTTCAACTCAGCCATCGCCGTCGTTTTCGGCGTGCTCACCTGGCTCGGCGTCTACCTCCGCGAACCGCGATTGCGCGCGCTCGTCCCCTTCAAAAGCTGAAGCGCCCGTCCACACCACTGGGTCCTTGCGCTTCCCCGCCGCTCCACTAAGATAGGCGGGATGCGCAAAGAATCGTCTTCGCCCGCAAATCGCAGAGCGCCGGCCGCAGCGGCCGTCGGCGCCATCGTGATTGCGCTCCTCGCCTTCGCCGTTGCCGCCGGGCGCGCGCAGGATTCCGCGGCCGACACGGCTATCACCGGCTTCGCGCCTGCTCGCGTTCCCGCCGAACGCGAACTTGAACAAAAGCTCCGCACCATACCCGACGCCGCCCGCGCCGGAGAAAATCTCCGCCGCCTCACCAGCGAGCCGCACATGTCCGGCACCGAAGCCAGCCATCGCGTCGCCGAATGGCTGCGCGACCAATACCGCAGCTTCGGCTTCGACACCGACATCGTCATCTACAGCGCCTGGCTCCCCATGCCGCGCGAAATCACGCTCGAAATCACAAAGCCCATCGCCCAAAAACTCGCCACGCCCGAGCCGCCCATCGACGCCGACAAAGACTCCGCCGACAAGCGCATCACCCCCGCCTTCAACCGCTACTCGCCATCCGGGGAAGCCACCGCTGCGGTGGTCTACGTGAATTACGGAATGCAGGACGACTACCACACGCTCGCCGCCGCCGGAATCAACGTCGAAGGAAAAATCCTCCTGGCGCGTTACGGCAAAGGCTACCGCGGTGTGAAAGCCAAGCTCGCCGAAGACCACAAAGCCGCCGCGCTAATCCTTTACTCCGATCCGAAGGACGACGGCGCCACCCAGGGCGACACCTTCCCCAGCGGTCCCTGGCGCCCGCTCACCGGCATCCAGCGCGGCTCGATCATCTACACGCAAATCTATCCCGGCGATCCGCTCACGCCCGGCACGCCCGCCACGGCCAACGCCAAGCGCCTCGATCCTGCCGACGCCTCCAGCCTCCCGCGCATTCCCACGATGCCGATCAACGCGCAGGACGCAGCCGTAATTCTCGGCAATCTTGGCGGCGATCCGGCGCCGCCCGAATGGCAGGGCGCGCTGCCCATGACATATCATTTCGGCCCCGGCGCCTCCGAAGTCCACATGAAGCTCGTGATGGATTACCAGCTGCGCCCGGTCTACGACGTGATCGCGCGCCTGCGCGGCACCAGCCCCGACGAATGGGTGATCCTCGGCAATCATCACGACGCGTGGGTCTACGGCGCAGCCGATCCCGGCAGCGGCACCGCGTCGATGCTCGAAACCGCTCGCGCGCTCGGCGAACTCGTCCGCGGCGGTTGGAAACCTCGCCGCACGATTCTGATGTGTCACTGGGATGGAGAAGAGCCGGGCCTGATCGGCTCAACCGAATGGGTGGAAGCCAATGGCGCCGAATTGCAGGCGCACGCCGTCGCCTACATCAATACCGACGTCGGCGTGACCGGCCCGAATTTCGGCGCAGGCGCCACGCCTTCGTTGAAAAATCTGATTCGCGACGCAACGCGCGAAGTCGAAGACCCGCGCACTGGCGGCACCGTCTACGCAGCGTGGCGCGAGCACGGCATGGCCGAGAAAAACGATCTGCCCGGCACCGCGCGCCAATCGGCCGTCGCCGATAGCAGCGGTGAAGCGCCCGTCGACGCCATCGGTTCAGGCTCGGACTATTCCGCGTTTTTCGATCACGCGGGAATTCCGTCCCTCGACATCGGCTTCAATGGCCCCTACGGCGTCTATCATTCCGCCTACGACGATTTCTACTGGATGAAACATTTCGGCGATCCGAAGTTCGCCTACCACGCCACGCTCGCGAAAATCCTGGGCACCATGGCGCTGCGGCTCGACGAAGCCGACGTGCTTCCCTTCGACTACCGCGCCTACGCGCTCGAGCTCGAGCACCTGACCACCGACCGCATCCGCCGCGCCACGCGTGATGAGGACGAGCAGTCCCTCGAACCCGCGCTTGACGGAATCGCCAGGCTCTCTGTCTCCGCAAACAACGCCGCCCACGCGCTCGACGCGATTTCAGCGGCGCCGCTCGACCCTGCGAAAGGAGCGCCGATCAATCACGCGCTCGCGTCGGTCGAGCAGGCCTTCCTCGTCCCCGAAGGCCTCATCGGCCGCCCCTGGTTCAAGCATCCGCTGTACGCGCCCGGCACCTACACCGGCTACGCGGCGGTGGCGCTCCCCGGCATCACCGAAGCGCTCGACCGCGGCGACTCCGCCGCGCTGAAACGCGAAGCCGACGCGCTCGCCGCATCCTACGCCCGCGCGGCCGCCAAGCTCGACGAAGTGACGAAGCTGGCCGAAGCCGCGGCAAAATCGCCAGCCGGCCAGTAGCCTCAAATCATCCGCTGCTTCCACTTCCCGCGCCGGAACAAGAACATGCTGGCCACTGCGATCGATCCCTCTGCCACCACAATGGACCAGAAAACTCCGTTCGACCGCCATCCCCGATGAATCGCCAGCCAGTACGCCAGAGGAATCTCGAGCATCCAGAACCCGAAAAAATTCACAATCGTCGGCGTAATCGTGTCGCCCGCTCCATTGAACGCCTGCAGCATCACCATCGCATACGCGTAGCCGATATTTCCGACGCTGACGATACGCAGCGCCGACACCGCCAGTGGCACTACCTGGGGATCGTGCGTGAAGATGTGCACCACCTGCGGCGCGAACAAAATAAAAACAATCCCCACGCTGCCCAGAAAAATCATGTTGTACAAGCCGGTGCGCCACACGGACGTCTCGGCCCGCTCCGGCTGCTTCGCGCCCAGGTTCTGGCCCACCAGCGTGGCCGCCGCGTTGCTGAGCCCCCACGACGGCAAAATCGCGAAGATCACGATGCGAATCGCAATGGTGTATCCCGCCAGCGCCGACGCGCCGAAGATGCTCACGATTCGCACCAGGCCGATCCAGCTCGTCTGCGCGATCATGAATTGGAAAATTCCCGTCAGCGACACGCGAAACAGCCGCCAGATCACATCCAGGTTCACGCGAATCTGTCGCCGCAGCACGCGAATGCGCTCCGTTCCGCGCATCAGCCGGTAAAACTGATAGAGCACGCCGATCCCGCGCCCGGTGAAAGTCGCCAGCGCGGCGCCCGTCACGCCCATCCGCGGAAACGGCCCCCAGCCGAAAATCAGGCACGGATCCAAAATTAGATTGATGATGTTCGACACCCACAGCAGCCGCATGGCGATTGCCGCGTCGCCCGCCCCGCGAAAAATCGCGTTGTTCAGGAACAGCATCAGCACCACACCGCTGCCGCCCAGCGCAATCCGCGCGTAGCCGCTGCCCGTCGCGATAATTTCCGGCGACGCGCCCATCAGCCCCAGCAGCTGCGGAGCGTAAATCAATGCCGGCACTCCGATCGCCACCGAAACCGTCAGACCGAGGATAATCGCCTGCACTCCCGCGACGGCCGCGTCCTCCGGGTCTTTTTCCCCGATGCGCCGCGCCACCATCGCCGTGGTCGAGAGGCTCAGCCCCATGCCGATGGCGAACACGAGCAGCATCAGCGATTCCGACAATCCCACCGTGGCGACGGCGTTCGCTCCTACGCGCCCCACCCAGAACACGTCCACCACCGCGAACAGCGATTCCAGCACCATCTCGAGCACCATCGGAATCGCCAGCAGCAAAATCGCGCGATTCAAGCTGCCCGCGGTGAAATCCTGATGCGATCCGCGCACCGCCTCGCGAATCGAAGCCCACAGGCTCGGCTGCTGCTGCGCCTCTGCCACTGCTGCGTTCATGACTCAACTCCTTGTCCCCATCGTGGGCTCTTGCTTGTGTAGCGGCCGGCGCTTAGGCGGGCGGCCTTTTGCTTTTGTCTGGCCCCCTCGGATCATTTCGCCCGAAGGTTTGAATGTAGCGCCGCGGTCTTCAGCGCGGCAGAAATTGCCTCGTGTTCTAAAGAGCGAAGTGCGGAACCGCAGGAAACGAATCCGACTGATGGCACGCGAGCCCGCCGGCCGAGGGCGGACGGTGCCGATCTACGCGAGAACTACAATGAGGGTCTTCATAGGTTGTAAAGCACCCCTCTGCAAGAAAACGATGGCGAGCATTGTACCTAGCGCACGCCAGCGGCGCAACGAAAACCGGACATCTCTACTTGGCGCTGACATGAAAACCGGCAGAATCGCCGGTTCGCGAAGGCCGCCGATTCGGGCATTTTGGGTCCGTGGGGGCCGGTCGTTGTATCGCGCCGGTTGGGCTATAATCGGCCAGCTTTCGACACCGAAGAATCAACGGACAGATGAAGATCATTTTCCGAATATCGTTCGTCGCCGTTCTGGCGGTGATGGGCACCTCTGCATTCGCACACCACTCGCGCTCGATGTTCGATCAGACGAAACGGGTCACGCTCGTCGGCACGGTGAAGGAGTTCCAGTGGACGAATCCGCACTGCTGGATTCAGGTTCTCGTACCAGATCCAGACAATCCCAGCGCGGAAGCCGTCGAATGGGGGGTTGAGATGGGCGCCCCCGTCGAACTGATGCGCAAGGGGTGGAAACCCGGCAGCCTGCTGGCCGGCGACAAGGTGACCATCCTTGTCAATCCACTGCGGGACGGCCAGCACGGCGGGTTGGTTTTGTCCGTTACCGGTCCGGACGGCAAAATCATCGGCCGGCCCGCCGAGCTGCCGAAATGATGGCGAACTTCATTTGTCGACTTGCGGTGCGCCGCGCGCCATGCGCTATCGCTGTGACGCTGATAGCGGGCTCTCTGTTCCCGGTGGCCGGGCAAACTTCTTCGAAGGAGCGCATCAAGGCCTTCGCCAAGCTGCCCGATTGGTCGGGAATGTGGGAGCTCGACGCTTTCGTGGGGCAGTCCGACGGCCAGCAATTCAGCGCGGAAGGCCAGCGGAGATTGAAGGAGTACGCGGCCGCCCTGCGGCCTTCGTTCACCCCCGAGTATCAGGCGAAGTACGACGAGATTCGCAAGAAGGTTCAGGCCGCCATCGCCGCCGACCCGGATCATCCTCCTGTCACTCATGACCCCTTGTGCGCCCCGCCCCCTTTCCCGGCGACCTCCTCGCCGGGAATGTATCAGTGGCGCGTGACGCCGGAAGAAACCACTTTCATCAGCACCGTAGGTGCGGTGCGTCACATTTACACCGACGGCCGCTCGCACCCGCCGAAAGACGAGCTCTGGCCCACGCTCATGGGAGATTCCATCGGGCATTGGGAAGGCGACACGCTCGTCGTCGACACGATCGCAACCAGAAAGCGGCTCTATACGGGCGAGCTTTCGGGCTTCTTCGTGCCCACGAGCGACCAGCTGCATTTCACTGAACGGATTCGAATGGTCTCTCACGATCGCATGCAGATCGACTACACGGTGGAAGATCCGGTGGCGCTGGCGAAGCCCATTCACGCCGTAATCGTTCACACGCGCGTCACCGATTTCAACCGCATGGTCGAGGAAACCGATTGCGAGCAAAACGAGCGCGACCCCGTCGTCGACGGCCGCTTCAAAACCGTCGTAAAGTAGCACGCACCTCCGACGGAACCCCGGCCGAAAATTCCAACCGTGGGCACCTCCTCAGAGGGGGCAGACATATCCTGCCCAAAAAGGAAGTCACCGGCGCCCCCGCTCCCGCTTTTTGTTCACCGAGCCTCGCGATAGAATGGCTCATGCGCGTTCGCGTGCTGTTTTTCGGGCAACTCAAGGACATTACGGGCGTTACCTCCGAGGACGCGGAGCTTTCCGATGGGGCGCGCGTGGAGGATTTGTTCGAGCGCTACGGGCGGAGATTTCCGCGGCTGGCGGAATTTCGCAATTCGATTGCGGCGAGCGTGAACCAGGAATATGCGGGTTTCCGCGCCCCACTGGCGACGGGCGATGAGGTGGCGTTCCTGCCGCCCGTGAGCGGTGGGCAGGGGTCTGGACCACAGAGCGGCGCGCTGACGGCTGTCGACGGCGATGTGTTCCAGCTGGTGCGCGAGCCGATCCGCACGCGCGAACTGCGGGAGGCGATGAAGGCGCCGGAAGACGGGGCTCTGGTGGTATTCGACGGGTTCGTGCGCAACAATTTCAAGGGCGGCCAAACCTTGCACCTGGAATACGAAGCCTACGAGCCGATGGCCTACGCGAAGATGCGCGAGATCGGCGCGGAAATTCATGAGAAATTTTCGGTGCATCGCGTGGCCATCGTACACCGTCTGGGGCGCCTGGAAATCGGCGAGACCAGCGTGTGGATCGCGGTGAGCGCGGCGCACCGCGGCGCGGCGTTCGACGCCTGCCGCTACGCCATCGACACGCTGAAGCGCGCCGTGCCCATCTGGAAAAAGGAATTTTTCGCCGGCGGCGCGGTGTGGGCCGAGGGCGAGGTGCCGTCGCAGGAAGCCATTTCCGGTCCGGACGAATCTTAGTTCCAGATGACCAAACATGTTTCGGGGAAAAGGCGCTCCGGCGAACGCGGGGAGCTTCAGCGGCGAAAGCCGTCTTTTTCCCTGGACCCGCATGTCGCAGCTAAAGCCGCGACCCACAAACCATTTCTGGTTCTCGCGCTGTTCGCGGGGGCGGTCGCGCTGGCGATCCCGCTGCATGCAAAGCCGCAGCACGGCGCGCCGCTGCGCTCGCAGACCGACATGGTGACGGTGCTCGCGAGCGTGATCGACTCAAGCGGCCGCCCCGTGCCGGACCTGACCGAGGACGCATTCCAGGTCGCCGAAGAAGGCGCGCCACAGAAGATCGAGCGGTTCGAAGCGGAGACGAACCGGCCGCTGGACCTGGCACTGATGGTGGACGCGAGCATCAGTACTTTCAAGGACCTGAAATTCGAAACGGAAGCGGCGGCGCATTTCATCCGCCAGGTGGTGCGGCCGGGCGACACGCTGAGCGTTTTCGAATTCGCCGAGAGCGTGACGCGGCTGGCGGATTTTTCAAGCGACGTGCCGAAGCTGCAATCGGCGGTGCGCGGCGTGACGCCCGGCGCGGGCACCTCGATCTACGACGCGATCGTACTGGGGTCGGGCGCGCTGCGCGGCAGGCCGGCGGACCGGCGGCGCGCGATCGTGCTGGTGACCGACGGCGGCGAGACGACGAGCGTTTCGAAATTCGACCAATCGCGGCGCGCGGGCGTGAAATCGGGCGCGCTGCTCTACACCGTGCTGATCCGCCCGGTGAAAAACGAAAGCGGGCGCAACACGGCCGGCGAGCACGCGCTGATCACCATCACGGACAGCATGGGCGGCGACATGTTCACGCTGGACGACCTGAACCAGATGCAGGATATTTTCGACCAGATCGACCGCGAGCTGCGCACGCAGTATTTGATCGCGTATTATCCGCAGCCCGCGCCGCCGCCGGCCAGCGACCGGCACGTGCAACTCAACGTGACCGGCGGCTACCGTGTCCGCTACCGAAAGGAATACTACACACCCGCCGCAACGCCCTGATTGCGCGTGCTGTACACTTTATCCGATGAGCCAATTCCTGGATTTTGCCGTGGAGACGACGCGCGAGGCGGGTGCGATCCTGCGGGCTGAATTCGATCGCCCGAAACAGATTTCGTACAAGGGCGAGGTGGATATCGTGACGGAGTCGGACCGGCGGTCGGAGGCGCTGATCGTTTCGCGGCTCGGGAAGGTCTATCCGGGGCACGGGATTGTCGCGGAGGAAGGCGGCAGCAGCGCGGCGGTGAATGCTGACTACTGCTGGCATGTGGACCCGCTCGACGGGACCACGAACTTCGCGCACGGGTATCCGTGCTTCGCGGTGTCGATCGGGCTGGCGGAAAAAGGGCGGCCGATCGCGGGCGTGGTGTTCAATCCGGTGACGGACGAACTCTTCAGCGCGGCGCGGGGCGAAGGCGCATGGTTGAACGGCAAGCGGATTCAGGTTTCGGCGGTCGAGAAGCTGGCGGTGAGCCTGGTGGCGACCGGTTTTCCGACGCATCAGCGGAAGCGCAGCGCGAACATCAACTACTATTGGGAGTTTACGCTGCGCTCGCACGGAGTGCGGCGCGATGGGGCGGCGGCGATGGATCTTTGTGCGGTGGCGTGCGGGCGATTCGATGCGTTCTGGGAGTTTGGATTGAAATCGTGGGACACCGCGGCGGGAGTGGTGATCGTGGAAGAGGCCGGCGGCACGGTGACGGATTTAAACGGCGCGCCGTATGTGCTGGGCGGGGCGCACATCCTGGCAACGAACGGGCGCGTGCACACCGAGATGCAGGAAGTGGCGGCCATCGCCGAACGTACGGCGGGCGAGCGCTGACCGGTAGCGGCGGATGAACGTCAGCGAATTCGATTACGAGCTTCCTGCGTCGCAGATCGCGCAGCGTCCGCTGCCGGAGCGCGATCTGTCGCGGCTGTTGCTGCTGCGGCGCGCGACGGGGGTGTGGACTGACCGCGCGTTTCGCGAGTTTCCCGATTTGCTTTGCGGCGACGAATTGATCGTGGTGAACAACACGCGCGTGCTGCCGGCGCGTCTTTTTGGGCGCCGTCGAGGGATCCGCGCCGAGCCGCCGACGAAGCACGATCCCGCGCGCGGCGAATTCCTGAGCGCTGAGGTTGAAGTGCTGCTCGTGCGGCAGACGGGCCCGGATATGTGGGAGACGCTGGTGCGGCCCGGGCGGAAGGTGCCGGTGGGCGAGCGGATTATTTTTGGCGAGGGCGACGGCGGCGAGCTGGAGGCGACGGTCGAGGATCGCGGCGATTTCGGGCTGCGCGTGCTGCGATTTCGCGCGAATGGCAGCTTTGCGGAAACGATTGGGCGGTTGGGGCACATTCCGCTGCCGCCTTACATCAAACGCGATGAAGAGCCAGTGGACCGCGAGCGTTATCAGACGATTTTTGCCCGGCAGGGCAGCGCGGTCGCGGCACCTACCGCGGGGCTGCATTTCACGCCGGCGATTTTGGAGCGGTTGCGGGCGCGCGGAATCGAGATCGCGGAGATCACGCTGGATGTGGGGCTGGGCACGTTTGAACCAGTGCGCACCGAGCAGCTGGAGGATCACAAGATTCACGCCGAGAGCTACGAGATTCCAGAGGCTACGGCGGACGCAATCGGGCGAGCGCGGCGCGACAATCGCGCAATTCTTGGCGTGGGGACGACCGTGGTGCGGGCGCTGGAAGACGCTGCGGAGAAGAACGCTGGGCGCGCGGGGCTCGTGGCGGCGGGCAAAGCGGAGGCGGGGATTTTTCTTTACCCGGGCAAGGCTTTCCGCGTCGTAAATCAGCTGCTGACGAATTTTCATTTGCCGCAGTCGAGTTTGCTGGCGCTGGTGGCGGCGTTCGCGGGGCGCGAACGGGTGCTGCGAGCGTATCGCCATGCGGTCGAGACCGGATACCGGTTTTACAGCTACGGTGACGCGATGTTGATTCGCTAAAGGCGCAAGAGATGCGTTGGGGTACCGGCGCGAGGTGCACTGCGAGGCGTATTCGTCTATTATGTTCGCCTTGCCGAGGGGAGTTTGGGTTTGAAGTATCTGATTCTTAGCGACATTCACGCGAACATCACGGCGTTTCGGACCGTGCTGGAGGCGGCGAAGGGCAAATGGGACAAGGCGGTCTGCCTGGGCGACCTGGTGGGCTACGGTCCCGATCCCAACGAAGCCATCGAACTGGTGCGCGAGCTTGGCGCCGCGACCATCCGCGGCAATCACGACAAAGCCGTGACCGGGCTGACCAACCCGGAAGAATTCAATCCCGTGGCGCACGCGGCCGTGCTGTGGACGCGCCAGCGCATCTCGCCCGGAAATTTGGAATATCTCGAAAAGCTTCCGAAGGGTCCGCAGCCGGCCGGCGGATTCTCGATGGTGCACGGCGCGGTGTATGACGAAGACGAATACGTGTTTGGTCCGGAGCAGGCTGCCGACGGCTTGATCGATGCGCCGACACCGATTGTATTCTTCGGCCACACGCACATTCAGGGCGGCTTCACGCTGCGCGGGCACGACGTGGGCACGCTGCACACCAAGCCCGCGCTGCCGAATGAAACGCTGAGTATAGAGCTCGTTCCCGGCACATCTTATTTGCTGAATCCCGGATCGATCGGCCAGCCGCGCGATGGAGACACGCGCGCGGCGTTCGCCATCGCGGACCTCGACAATCATTCCGTCGAGTTCTGGCGCGTTCCGTATGATGTTCAGAACGTGCAGCAGCGCATGATGCAGTTCGGACTGCCCGAGCCGCTGATTTTGCGCCTCGCGTTTGGCCGCTGAGTCGGATCGTGCCCATGACGCCAACGCGCGGCCGCTGAGGAAACCGTGGAACCCGAAGAACGAATCCAAGACCAGGAGCGCAGCCGGTTCCCGGCCGCATTCGTTGCCGGGCTGGTGGTAATCGCGATGATCGCCGGGATTGTGGTGCTGCTGTCGCATTTCGTGAAGACGCCGCAGCAGACCGTCGCCGCGCCGCTTCCGTTCGGCGCCACAGAACAGGCCTACGCGCCGCAAATTCATTTTCAGGATCTACGGCTTTCGCAGTCGGACAATCTAATCAACCAGCAATTCACCTATATTGCGGGAATTATTTCCAATGACGGCCCGCGCCCCGTGGCGGCGGTCGAAATCCTGGTGGAATTTCACGACCAGTTCAAGCAGGTGATCCTGAAGGACACGCTTCGGCCCCTCCGTCGCAGCGATGCACCCCTCAAGGCGGGCGAACAGCGCGAATTCAACCTGGCGATCGACCAGGGACTCCCCGCGACGTGGGACCAGCAGAATCCCGCTATCCACATTACCGGCTTGGTCCTTCCGTAAGCGATCAGCAGCCGGCGGCTTCCCCTCCCTGCTCGTTCGCCCGTTTCGCGTGAATGCGGATGTAGGGGGGGACTTGCGCGGCATGGCGCACAAGTTCGTGACCCGCAAACCGACGCCCTGCCCGTCCAGGCGCGAGCGCCGCAAGTCCGGACTCAGAAAATAAGGAACTGAATCCAAGTGTGTAACAGCATGCCCGGAGACGATCCGACAGAAGGCCAGGAATGTTCCAGAGAAAAGGAAGGGAAGCGTGTCGGTTTTGGCCGATCGCGCCTCCCGGGGTGTGTCCTAGAAGCGTTTGATTAATTAGACGCGGGGGCCGAGATTTGGTTGCACCATACTCATATTTTTTCGGGGCCAAGAAAAACACCTAAAACATTGCCCGAAAGACACCTGCGAAACGGGGTGGGCTGCATAAACGCGAAATGCCTTTTGCGATTCCTGGCAGAAGGCCCGCGAGAGGAAATCAGTAGAAGAGATATTTGCGCCACTTTTCGTCGCGGTGGCCGATGAGGCGCATCAACTGGCGCGACGTATGCAGCGTGAACGGACGCGGACGGCGGCGCAATTTCAGACCGGCTTCTTCCGGCGTGCGATCGCCCTTGCGGTTGTTACAGCTGTAGCAGGATGCGACGAGATTTTCCCAAGACGAGCGGCCGCCGCGCGAACGCGGCATCACGTGGTCGAGCGTGAGTTCCGAAGCGGGCAGCGCCGCGCCACAAAACTGGCATGTGTTGCGGTCGCGCAGCAAAATATTTTTCCGCGAAAGCGCGCGGCTCTGCTGCGGAATGTGCCGGTAGGAAAGCAGCCGGATCACGGACGGCACCTGAATCGCCTTCGACGTGGAATGTACTTCCGTGCGATTGGTTTCTTCGGCTTGCGCCACACCCTTAAGCATCAGCACCAGCGCGCGCCGCACGGCCGTCACGTTGATCGGCTCGAAGGTCGCGTTGAGGACCAGCACGGGAGCCTGCATCACGGAGGGGCGAGTGGCAGGAGCGGAAACTGGAACCGGCACCGGGACTGCCTGGGGAGCCAGCACTTCGCGCGCCGCTCCGCCGGGCCCGAGATTGGGCCGGGGGCGTAGGCCGCTACTGTGCCGTTTCTCCATCGCGTCGCCTCTGCGCCGCTAAGACAAATCGACGTATAACTCTTAGATGCTAGATGACTTGGCTTGGTTTCCGCTGGCCGCGCCCTGCATGCGCTGCCACCACGGTGCCTGGAACCATCCTGCGGACACTACCCACGCGACCCTAAGACCCAGTATCGCGGCCGCGCCCGCTTTCTTGAGCGCCCTAGAGCACGCATCGAAGGCGGCACCAGTCCTCAATACATCATCTACCAGCAGAACGCGGAGGTTGTCAACCTTCAGGCCTTCGCAGGTGGCGTAGGCGCCACGTACCGAATTCCAATGTTCGTTGCGAGATAGCGCCAGCGGCGGCCGGCGAGGCCGGGTGCGGGCCCGCAGATCGCGCTGGAGCTTCGGCTCGAGGCGCCGGGCCCGTGGGCACGCGATTAGCCCGGATTGGTTATAACCGCGCTCACGCGGGCGGTCCGCCCTCAAGGGGCACCCGGACAACTGTCCCGAGCGTGTCTTTCAGCATCATGGGCAATCTCAGGATGCGATGTCGACGGAGTGGTGCGCGGACACACTACCCCGCGCGGGGCAGCGGAGAACATTCGTAAAACAGCTGATGCGAGCGATGTAGGGAGGCTCTTACAGCAGACCCTTTTCCTTCTTCTCCTGGCAGGTGATGCAGTAGCGCGTCCACGGCACAGCCTCAAGGCGCTTCTGCTGTAGCTCCTCGTGGCAGGAAACGCATTCGCCGAATTCGTTATCCTTGATTCGCTCGAGCGCGTCTTCGACCAACTGCAAAGTGGCGCGGTCGTTGTGCGTCTGGCCGAACAGGAATTCCTTGGTGTAGGAGTTCGCGGCCTTGTCGGCGAGGTCCACCGTCGGATCCTCGTCCGCTTCGCGGCCTTCTTGCTGCGTGCGCGCGATACCGCGCATCAGCTCTTCGCGCCGCGTCTGCAGCTTCTTCTTGTAGTAATCCAGCCGCCTCTTATCCATTGTTGTGGCCTTCAGTTGCGGTTCGCGAGCCATTCAAAACCCCCGATATTAAAGACATAGGCGCGGCTTGTCAAACATCGCGTCATTCACAAATGCTTGCTACGAAACCGTTCGACCAAACTTAGATGCGGCTCGACTCTGAAGGTTGCTAAACGCGGTGTCAGATATTCACTGACACCTTGGCGGGGAAATCACGTAGCGATAGGCGCGCGCTTGGCGGGAAACCACAAATGGATCACCAGGGCCCAAATCAACAGCACCGCGTACACGAGCAAACTCCCCTCCGGCCCGACCGTGCCGCCGGTCAGCCACTTGGGACCATGGAACGACGAGTTGAACAAATGCCCGACGCCAATCACCCCGCTATCGGGCGTGCCGTAAAAATACGTCTCGCCCCAATCCCACGACGCATGCATCCCGATCAGCAGCCACAAACTGCCGGTGCGCCTCAACGCGAAGGCTTCCAGGAACCCGAACGACCCCGCCATCACGCAGCCGAACAGAGCCTCGCCCTTATTGTTCCAGTGAATCGCGCCGAACACCACCGCCAGAATGATCGCCGCCGGCCAAAAGCCGATTCCGTCTCCCAGCGCAGACTGCAGATATCCCCGGAATGTGAAGTCTTCGAAGACTCCCACCAGGAAAAATGCGATCGCCCAGAGCAGGCCGTACTTCAGCCCCGGCGCGCCGGTTTCGGCCAACCCTGCGAGCGAAAATCCGTGCAACGCCCAGATCGCCGCCAACAGCAGGCTTAGCATCGCAAACCCCAGGGGCACGCCCTGCCAAAATCGTTTCCCAAACGCCTGATTCCATGGCAGCCGGTAATCCGCAAACGTCTGTTTTTCGATCAAGGTCATGATCGCCGCCGCGACAATCACGGCCAGGGCCAAGATTCCTTCGTTCACGATTTGATCAATCACGCTGAGAGTGGCGTTGCCGGCGTTCACTTGTACGGCCAATGCCCAATCGTGCACCGATGGGGACACGGTCGCCGCGACGCCAACTCCTGCATACACTGCAAACACCAGCCCCAGGGCGAGCCCGCAGAACATCAGAATGCGCCACCCGGCCCGTAGGCCCCTCGGCCCCACGAAGAACGAATGCCCCGCCGCCGGACCGGGTTGACTCGACGCATTTGGCGTGATGTCTGAAGCCATTTCAGACTCCCTTCCTAAACCGATTCGCGCACCTGCCGATTCACCCAGCGGAACGAACCAAAATCGTTCCGCCCTATACTAACCGCAAGGGCACGGGGTTGCGATGGCCTGTCCGCGGCGCTAAACTAAATCGTTCAGACGAATGAAACCATCGTTTTGTAATCAAGCCTGCGCGCCCGTCCGGCTCGGAATCAGCGCATACATCGGGGAGAACGAATTTGGCCAAATATGATCTGGTGATCATCGGCAGCGGGCCGGGCGGATACGTCGCGGCGATTCGGGCGAGCCAGTGGGGATTGAAGACCGCGGTCGTTGAAAAAGACCCGCTTCTCGGCGGCACCTGCCTGCACGTGGGTTGCATTCCCACGAAGGTATTCCTGCACCACGCCGACATTTACGACTATTTCCAGCGCGCCGAGGAATTCGGCTTCGAAGTGAAGGATGTGAAGGTCAACTGGCCCGCGATGCTGGCGCGCAAGGACAAGATCGTCAAGAAACACGCGGGCGGCATCGGCATGCTGTTCAAGAAACACAAAGTCGATTCGATCACCGGTTGGGGACGCATTGCCGGTCCGGGACGGGTGGCGGTGGAAAAAGATGGCGCGACCACCGAAATCGAAACCACCTTCACGATGCTGGCGACCGGCTCCGAGGCGCGTTCGCTGCCGGGCGTCGAGCTGGATGCCAGCTGCATCCTGAGTAACCGCGAAATTTTGCAGCTGCCCGCGATTCCGAAATCGCTGGTGGTCGTCGGTGCCGGCGCGGTCGGAGTGGAATTCGCATCGATTTATCGGACATTCGGCACGGAAGTGACGATCCTCGAGGCGTTGCCGCGCATCGTGCCGCTGGAAGACGAGGAAATTTCGCCCGAGCTCGAAAAGGCATTCAAGAAACAAGGCATCCGTATCGAAACGGGAGCCAAAGTCGAGACCGTCAAGAAGGATCCGAAGGGCGCGACCGTCACTTTCAAGGACAAGACCGGAAAATCACAGGCGCTATCGGCCGAAAAAGTCCTGATCGCCGTGGGACGGCGCCCGCTCACCGAAAACTGCGGGCTCGAAAAAACGCGGGCCAAAATCGAACGCGGATTCGTTCACGCTAACGCCTACATGGAAACCGCCGAACCGAATCTCCATGCCATCGGCGATATCGTCGCCGGGCTTCCGCAGCTGGCACACGCAGCGTCGATGGAGGGCATCATTGCCGTCGGCCGCATGACCGGAAAAGACGTGCAGCCTTTCAACCGCCTGCGCTGCCCGGCTGCCACCTATTGCGAGCCGCAAATCGGCTCCGTAGGCCTCACCGAAAAACAGGCGCGGGACGCCGGCTACGACGTGAAGACGGGAAAATTTCCGTTCCTCGGCAACAGCAAGGCAACGATTCTCGGCTCGCACGAGGGCTTTATCAAGGTCGTGGCCGAAGCGAAGTACGGCGAAATTCTCGGCGTGCATGCGATCGGCCCGCTCACCACGGAAATCATCGCCGAAGCCGTCACCGCGCTGGGCCTTGAAGCCACGCTCGACGACATGGCCGCCCTCATCCACGCGCATCCCACCGTCTGGGAAGCAATGGGGGACGCCTTCAATTCCGTCCGCGGCCTGACCATCAATTTCTAGGCCGCTATGGCCGACGCGGAGGATTTGCTTCGGTGCAGTAGTTTCGTTCGTGGAAGGCAAACAGTTGCCGCAAGCAGCGAAAATCTGCTGGGTCGTTGACCAAGGGTTGATCTCCTACGCCCCCGCGTATGAACTGCAGCGCCAGCTCGTTGCCGCCCGCAAGGGGCAAGTGATCCCCGACGTACTGCTCCTCTGTGAGCACCCGCCCGTGATTACACTGGGCCGCAACGGCACGCGCAACAACCTCCGAGCCTCCGGTGAGCTGCTGTGCGCGAAAAACGTGGAATTCCACCGGAGCGACCGCGGCGGCGACATCACCTACCACGGGCCGGGCCAGATCGTCGGCTATCCGATCCTCGATCTGACGGAGCACCGGCGCGACATCGGCTGGTACGTCACTCAACTCGAAGAAGTGATGATCCGCGCGACCTCCGATTTCGGGCTCTCGGCCAAGCGCGTAGACGGCCAGCACGGCGCGTGGCTCGACACGGCGCGCGGCGAAGAGAAACTGGGCGCCCTCGGCGTGCATCTGAGCCGTTGGGTCACATCGCACGGCTTCGCGTACAATGTCTCGACCGATCTCAGCGGCTTCGACCTGATCGTGCCATGCGGCATCAGCGGCAAAGGCGTCACGTCGCTGGAACGCGCCCTCGGCCGCCGTGCCCTGCTCGAAGAAGTCCGCGACCGCCTCGTCGCCCACTTCGCGGAAGTCTTCTCGCTCGAGATGACGAAGACCAGCAGCGAACAGCTGGCGGAAACATTGCGTACCGCGCCGGCAACAGCAACGGTGTAAGGTTCAAGTGTAGGGCCGGGGCCTTCCGCCCGGCATTCTGTGCCTGTCATTTGAAGCGGAGCCAGACAATCCATCTCCTGCGTTAGACTATGGAACTCTCATGCCCAATGAAAAAATGACTGCCGCGCCAGGCGGCGCTCTCAGCACCGGCCAGCAACTCGACCTCTATTACTACATGCAGCTGAACCGCCGGCTCGAAGACCGGCTGGTCACGCTCTTCCGCCAGAACAAAATCGTCGGCGGCGTTTATTCGAGCTTGGGCCAGGAA
>Ga0210391_10000049_pt1 | contig 141394 bp, 136 predicted proteins | sample IncBWC12OmetaG_FD_160573 | JGI IMG/M metagenome (GOLD analysis project Ga0210391, IMG submission 160573) | Forest soil microbial communities from Barre Woods Harvard Forest LTER site, Petersham, Massachusetts, United States - Inc-BW-C-12-O ...
TAGGCTTCCAGATCACACTGCCGCACACCTGACGAGGTTTCTGGAGAGGGATTCGCAACCCGAACTCTATCCGAGTTCGGGCGAGAGCCGCTGCTTCTTGTTCTCAACTTTCAACTAAATGTGGGGCGTCCTCGTTGTAGACTGTGCCCGATGAATGCCCACACTTGGATGGACGTTTTTCTTGTGATCGAGGACGACAAGTTTTTTGCGCGCTCCAAGAACGGAACGATTTGGGGGACGATTTACTTCCAGATCGGCGACAACCAGTTTTTCCCGGGCAAGGGCTGGACAGATATGGTCGCCCCGTTCGTAGCAGCATGGCTGGAGGCATTGGTTCGAGTCACGCACGGCACGGCTGTGAACCAGCGAGTGCACTTTTTCGACGGACCGTTTGCAGTAGACTTCTCCGCGCCTCAGAAGGGGCAGGTGAACCTGAGCTTCCTGCACAACGAGGAATCAAAGTTATCCACGGTGGCCGAAGTCCAGCAACTGCGAGCGCATGCGGCATCGGTCGGGCAAGAACTACTCTCGGCTTGCCAGCGAAGAGGGTGGAGCGACAGAGATACCGCGGCCATCGCCGGCCTAATTCAGCGGATGTAGTTGCTAGGGCAACATGTCCGGTAACTCGACTTACCGAGGACTAGCACCATTGTTTATAAACTCGTTTGGTTTTAAGCAGACGGAGCCTAGGATCTTGTTGAACTCACTGGCCTCGCTGTTCGTCGCATCCTGGTAGCGAATCATGTCCGTCGCTATGGTACGTGGCCAACGCCAAGCGGTGCCCAGAAGACTCTTGCGGCCCTCGCCAGGCGAGAAATTCAAACCTAGCCAACGCCAACGCCTCCCATTTTTGAGCGTGCCCTGTGCGTCAATCCCGACTATCCCGAAGCCGGATACTTCCACGAAGCGTTCCGAGAACGATTCAGACTTCACATAAAGGTCTTCCGACGCATCCATGGAGGCAGCAGTTGGTCCAAACCACGAGTCTAGCAAAGCTCCATCTTGGCCCTTAACTCCAAATCGTGAGTAGTCAATGTCCCCGCCCTTAGCTAGCGATTCCCCAGTCGAACGAAGGAACAAAAACGTTTGACCAAACCGCAATGGCTCGGTTGCGCTGCATACAGGTATAGCCCACGTTGAAGCCTCGTCCGCTCTCATAACCATGGTAAGGGGCGTGTTCTTATAAAGCCTAAGAGTAGACGGCTGGAAGCCTGTCCGACGAAAATGCAGGACGAGTCCTGGTTTCGTGAGGCTAAATGCTCCATCCACGCTAGTAATCGTCGATTTCACAGTTGCCGGGCAACAAGTCTCTTTCGAGCCATACACGGCAACGCCCGGTACAGGCTCACCGCTTTTAGAAACGACTTTGCCGTTTACAGTTTGCCCCGCGGCACCAACACAACAAAAAATCATTGAAGCGAATGTGAGAAACAGCAAGGCGGTGTTCGTCTTCATAAAGACCTAGACTCCTCAAGCCAAGAAAGAATATTGGTGAGCTTAAGCGACGTAGTCAACTCGTTTCAGCCGATGTCTGCTAGGCTCTACAAGCAGATGGAAATTCGATGGATCTTCGTCTTTGTTTTCGTCGTCGTTGCGCTTAATCTTCTGGTAATTAGTGCGACCGGAAGAGCATATGACTTTTGGTCTGGGCGACGTGGCAGCGCGAAGAGTGTCGCGGATTTGAAGTCTCGTTCGGCCCGTCTCCTTTGGCTTGTTTCGGAGCGATCTTTATTGCCTCTAACCTTAGCTGCTTTTCGCGGCCCGCTGTATGAGCGTTTGTTAGTCTGTGAAAGTTGGTGATGGCTCGCACCTCTGCTGGGCACTCTGATTCGTCGGACTTCATTTAGATGATTTGGACGAAACGATTTTTGCGCGCATTGCCTTTTGCGATTGCGCTTGTGTTGAACGTGGCCATGTTTGTGGCCGACCGATTCCACATGCGCTCAGAACACATTGCCGGATACGGTTTTCTCTTCGCCACGCCTTGGGCGTGGCTTATTGACTATATTTGGTTTGGACTTCTCGACCATATTTGGCGTGGAACTGTTCACCACCACTGGCTCACAGTGTCAATGGGGTACGTGGTCATTCTCTGGATTCCTGCTGCGCTGTATTCAACCTGTGTTTGGCTGTTGTTCTGTGGCCTCAAAATGATTTCGCGTCGTCACTCTAACCAGCTCAGTGCATGATTGACGCGGTAACCGGAAAGGTTCGACATGGACCTAGCCCCTATGGCGAACGAATTGCCAAATGGAATCCCAGATGACAAACGACCCGAATATGAAGAAGAGGATTCGATAAATTATCCGGGGATGAAGTTCAAGCCCTCTCGGTTGAGTAGTGCCGAGGCGCCCTGGATAGAATCGGGAACTGGGATGAAGAGATAGAGACACATTCGCTCCACCAATAAGCAACCCTGTGACCAACCCAACCCAGCCAGTTGGTGACAGAACAACGAACAAGAAGACCAGGCCAACGCAGAAGACGCAAAGGAGTGTAGCACGACTGCGACGGTCACCATCCCACCAATCAACTTTTTGCGATTCCACCATACGCCGAAGTGTACTCTAAATTAGAATGGATTCTGGATAGGTCCTTCCATGAGAAGGCCGGTATGAGTCAAGTGTGTTTTTCTGTTTTTTCTCTTTTCCTTCCGTAAGCGTGGATTGCAGGCCATCTTGACAGGGTGGAGTTGGCTATGCAGCGCGGCTTTCTCTTCGCGAATAGACACAACCCATCGCCATCGAACCACAGAACTTTGATCAAATCACCCCGTCTTCCGCGGAAGATATACACTTGGCCCGAAAACGGACTTTCTTGGAGCGCCGTCTGCACCATTCCGCTCAGCCCCGTAAATCCGCGCCGCAGGTCCGTCACTCCAGCGACGATCCAAATCCGCGTCCCCACTGCCAGTCCGATCATCGCAGCAAGTGTTCCAGCACCAGGCGCAGTGCTTCTCCATCCACACTGCCGGAGACGCAAATATGTCCTTTGGGAAATTCCACATCGATCGTGCCCGCTACAGCGGCCGTCACTTGCCGGCTTCCCGGTCGATGCGCTTCGCCAGCCTGCGCCCCACTTACATGCACTGGCAGCAATTTAACCGCCTCAGCGTTCCTCTGACTCAACAGCCCCTGGCGATACTGCGCCAGCGCCACCTGCGCTACCGATGCCCCCGGCTTCAAAGTCTGTTCGACGATCCGGCACTTCTCCCCCACCGGCCACCGTCGTCTCTGCGGCTCTCTCTTAACGACTGCTCGCTCCCAAGTGTCCATTTATTCCCCAAGTGGGCACTCTCGTAGGTGTCCTCTTCGGGCCATCTTCCACACTCACCCACACTTCGTCGAGATGTACGCGTGTTGGATTTCATACGTTCCGTCACGCCTATACAACTCTCCTAACGGAAAACAGCGAGGATGTGAAGGTCGTGCAGGAGCTTCTTCGTCATGCCAACAGCCGGGTTACGCTCGATCTGTACGCGCAAGCGGGAATGCCAAAGAAGCGGTTGGCGCAGAGCAAGTTAGTGAAAATGGTGTTGAATCGGGGCAAAGCAGTGGCTTAACTGGACCATGGCGGGAATTTTTCATTCTCTCCAAGTGCTTGAAAAGAATGGCGGGGACGACGAGACTCGAACTCGCGACCTCTGCCGTGACAGGGCAGCGTTCTAACCAACTGAACTACGTCCCCGCTGAGGGTTTTCAATAACTTACGAGCAGGTCAAGCACGCGCGTAAGTCACTGTGTCACTTTTTGTATCAGTTTTGGACTCGGAAACGCGTAGCTGGCTGCCAGCCTCAATCAGCCGCGTCGCTTCGGCAAGGTCACGCTCATCGGTAATGTTGTACCGACGGAACACGCTCGCCGTCTTGTGACCGCTGATTTTCATAGCAACCGAGTCATGCACTCCGCGTCGAACCATGTTCCGAATCGCCGAGCGCCGGAAGTCGTGAAGGTTCAAACCGCGATAGGCTTTGAACTCTTTACCATTCTTGCGCTTTGCAGGAATCCACTGGCCGAGGCCGGAACTGACACAGAGAGAATACCATTCCTCACGCGGGTCTACAACTTGGCTGCCAGCAGGTCTGGTGAAGACAAAATCTTCAGGCTTCTTTCCTGACAGGCATTCCGCCATGAGTTGAAACACTTCGCCGGTCATTTTGATTTTGCGGCCCTCGCCGTTCTTTGTGTCTTCAGCGTCAAGCTGAATCAGGCGGTCAATCAGGTCCACTTGGCGCACCCGCAGGTTGAGCAGCTCGCCTTTGCGGAAACCAAACGAATAGGCGCACGCGATGAGGGTGCGCAGCCACAGGTCTTTAGCGTTCGCCGCGAGTTTCTTGTACTCCGCGTCCGTGATAAATCCTTTGCGCGGCGCTGCTTCCGGCAATCGGTCTGGAAATGCGGGGACCATCGAAACCATGCGGGGAGTGACTTTGGTTCCGCGAATGAGCATGGCGCGCAGGCACGCCGTCTCTCTGTTAACCGTGGCATTCGCGACGCCATCGGCGCGGCGTTGCTGAATGTACTCTTCGATAGCCGCCGTCGTAACATCTGCAATAGCCAACGACCCAAACTTTGGTTTGAGATGGTTCCACGCAATCTCTAACCGGCCCGCGTCGCTCTTGCCCTTGTTCTGGTAGTTCCGCAGATACAGCGGCCAGAGGTCACCGACGATGACTCGCTTCGGTTTTTCTGGGCGCGCCTTCCACCGCTGGTAGGTCCCCTCGCGGACCTGGCGCCGATAAAGCGCACGTTGCTCAACGGCAAACTCAGGAGTCGCGCACGGTCCCACGCTACGCCGTTCAATCTCTCCGCACTCGCACTCAGGGACACACGTACCGTTCAAACAACGGCGGTCCTTGAGCGCAAACGAAACGACGAGACTCTTGCCGCGTCGAGTTATACCGCGGGGTAGTTTTTTCTTTTTCGGTAGAATGGGTGAAGCCATGATTCGCACCTCCTGTGTGCGTTTGTGGTTAGGGGTGCGGCGGTGTTTCAGCACCGGCGCATCCCGCTTGATTATTTCGAGCCCCTCCAGCGCGTTCGCGCGGCCTTCTTCGCAATTTGCTTTCGGCGCTTGGCGGTCAACGCCTTCTTTCGGGCTTTGCCTCCGGCCTTTGCGAGTTTGCGAATGTATGCGGCTACCGCGTCTTTGGGCTTCATGGGGAATAGTGTGTGCTTTCCCGGCAAGCATGTCAACGGGACGCTTACTTCGTCGCATGGTCCCGCCGGAGAAATGCTTCGATGCTGGACAAGGGCACTACCGAGCGCGAGCCGATTTTTCGGCGCACGAGCTGGCCAGCCTTGAACAGGTTGTAAACCGTTTTGGTGGACACCCCACCAAGAGCCCTGGCCGCGTCTTCGACGCTATAGGCGAGCGGAGTTACGGAACTAGCAGCTACTTCGGGAGTTTTTTGTTTGGATTTTAGTTTAGATTTTGTTTTCGGAGACACGTGAATCCTTCTCCGTGATTTTTGTCGCCTTTCACGGAAAGGTTTCTGTCTCCGCGCAGCCGCTTTGTACCACTGGACATAACAGGGAACTAACGGGCACGCAAAGGAACCATACCATACTTAATCGCAGAGGGCAGCGCAACGTTGCACATCTTAGGCAGGGTTATACCGCAATTCACGCGGCTTTTGTGACGACGGCAAACGCTGTGTAAGTTTTTGTGTCGCTTCGCGATGTAGAAGCGTGCAACGTGCTACTGTGTTGCGATGAAGCGAAAAGTAGCATTGATCGCTGTACTCGTCCTGGCAACCGTCGTCGCGACGATAGTCTTTAGCCGCTTTTGCTGGTTCAAACAGAATGAGCACGTCGCGCTCTGGCTAGAGGGTATCGCGCTGGTTCTAATTTTTGCCTGGGACAGGATTGATGCACAAGACGCACATAAAGAGACCTTGGCACAGATTCAAATCGCCAAAGAACAAGCAGAAGCGGCGAAGTTCACGGCAGAATCGATAAAGAACTCAGAACGCGCTTGGCTTTCGGGCTCTCTGCTTTGGTCAGAGCGGGCACAAATACTCTTTACAGACGATGGACATGGAAACAACCAGCGTACTCAGGCAATCCTCAGGTTTAAGCTCAAGAATGACGGCAGGACTCCCGCCTGGGTCGAGAGCGTTGTATCTAGAATGGATATCCCCGGTAGAGAAACGAGTGAAGTAAGTGACGTTTTTACGATACATCTCGATCCTTTAGCCGCAGGCGCAGGGCAAGAGGTTACTTTAAGTCTCGCGTGTGCTGGAAAACCGAAAATGATGAAGAGCGAGATGCTAAGGGTACGCATTACCGTGAACTATCGGGATATCTTTGAAGCGAAGGTGATGCCACTCGAATATTCCATAAATCCTCTGACTCACCAGATACACAGGGTTGAAAATGTTTCCATTCCGAATATCTCCATCCCGTAGGGCGAAGCCCCATTCAGTTTTGTCGCCCCTGTGAACTCGCAAGAAACTCTTCGGAAGTCTCACACAGGATAGCTAGGGCAGCGGGCAGGCACGAAATGTAAGGAAATTGTGATGAAGTTTTTGGCTGTGTCAGTTTCCGTGTGAGTTTACGGCCAGGAAACGGCCGGCGAGGTCGATTTGCTTTTCTGTTTTTGATTACGGTATGGTCTGGCTGTAAGAGTTTTGAAGGCTTCGAAACGCGGCACGTTGTGAAGCGTGCCGCGGTGGTTGCCGGAGACAGCAACCTCCTTCCCGCACAGGACCCCGGAAGCGGTCCATTAACGGACTCAACGCGCCTCCCCGTCCCGGTCATTATCCATACTCGAGAAGAGAATCGAGTTTGAGATGATGGCAAAGTCTGTAACTGCGCGCGCTGCAAAATGTGCGCCCGCCGAATCCAAACCAAAGCTGTTCATCGTTGACGTCGACGCGCGCCTGCTCAAACGCAATGTCGAGCTGAGCAAAGGTGCGCGTAGTCTCTATGGGACGATGCGCGCACTCGCCGACCGCAGAACGGGCAAGCTGGCCATTCGTGGGAAGTCTCTAGACTGGCAGACTATCTGCCGTCAGGCCGAAGTATCCCACTGCACTTGGCGGAAGTACCGCCGCGAGCTCCTAGCCGTTGGACTGCTATGGGAGCAGCGAGACCGCAGGGAATACTTTGACCACAAAAATGGGCGCATGCGCGTTGGCCTGGGCAAGACCACCTACTGTGTGCGGCTCCATGCCCCAGGGCAAAAAACCGTCAAAAAGCCAACAAATCTTCTAGGCGCTAATTCTTCAACCATTGAAGAATTAGCGCCGCAATACACTCAAACCACCTCCAAACCTTACGGCGCTACCGCTTTTGCCGTTCGGCCCGTTTTGGAACCTGCTTTGGAACCTCTCTCTATATTCGAACCTCAATCATCATCACCAACGGCAACACCAAAGACGAATGATGATCCACTACCCCTCTTACGGGCAAAAGCAGAAAGGATTCTCTGCGAGAAATACGACGCCGACCTGGTAGGCCTCGCTCTCGATCGCATCATGGACCGGGTTATCGAGAAAGCCCAGCCCATCGGCAGCCACAAATATTTCCTAAAAGCATTTGAAAATCTCTGGCAGGGCTCCGAGTACAACGAAGTCTTCGATGAGTTTCAGAATCGGCAGCGGCTCCGTGAGAAGTTCATGCCCGGTTTTGATGCCAGCAAATTCAGCGATGAGCCTGACTCCGAGTTGACGGCGAAGCTACTTGGAGCGAGGGATGCGAACGAGCCGACAGAGGAAGAATGGACAGAAATCGGTTACGAAGTGATGGAAGCAGAGGCCAATGACCCTGACCGCATTCTCTTCTGAGCAATCGAGTTTCTGCACGAGTTTCGTCGACGTCCCGGGCAAAGCCGTCGATGAAAATGGGGAGCGGCGCTTCGGCGTCGTTTCCCGAAAAATCTTGCGAGCTTCGGAAAATGGCCCGAAGGCTTTGACGGTGGGTTGCGATTGCACTGCCTTGACCGGGAAACAGTGGAATCAAAAACCGTCCTCTCGCCATTGGTTCGGGGGCGAGATGCCAGGTGGCGAAGCGAGTCGGTGTGCGCGGTCAATTGACCCGACTCGCTTTGCTCCTGAAAACTCGCACGAAAACTGACACAGCGGGAATGGTCATCAAAAAAGACCCGCAAATTGGGTTGTAACGCTGCCCTGGAGATGCACTGATGCTCGTAGAAGTAATTGCGAAGTACGCACCGGAGTTCAACCTCGAACGCGAACGCGAGATGCGCCGCTTGGCGATCGAGGAAGCCGACAGAGCTCTGTCGGAAGCCGTCGAAGCCGTGAAGAGTTTCCAAGGTCAGCATTTCGCTACCGGAGCCAATGGCGCGCTTGTTCCTCGCATCGCAAAGCCCGGCGAAGTCGTTTGCGGTGACGCGGTGCAGTTTGAGCTTCATCGGCTCAAGCGGATTATGTCCGAGGCTCACGATCAATTCCAACTGGCGCTGCGACGCTACAACGAGGTGGCGCCGTGATGCCGACAGTTTCAGAGGGAGTGAAGTGTCCTGGTTGCTCATCCACGAATGTGGAAAGCGCAGGGCGCGACCGCTTGCGATGCCGTTCTTGCGGTGCGCACTTTATGGAGCCATTGCCCGCCGTTCCAGGGTGTCCAGAATGCGGCGCAAAGTGCACCGTGCAGATCGGGCCGCAGCGTCACTGCAATAGTTGTGGCAAGGACTACAAGTAATCGAAAGGGGAAACACGATGACAAAACATCTGGATTCGCAAGGGAACGAGATCGAGCCTCGTCCCGATTTTCCGGCGCAAGACTTGTGGGACCGAATGGGATTGGCGGCATCGGCGCCGGTCACCGTTGGCCCGTTGAGCGAAGCGCACAAAGCGATTCTCTCCGAACCACAAACTTTGGACCGGCGAGAATTTGACCTTTGCGTGCAGAGCGGTCAAGGCTTGCGCGTTGCCTTCGAAAAGGCGGCAGCGGTGTCGGGCAATTCCTCGTTGCGCAAAGCCAAATCCACCGACTTTCTGGAAGCCGACACCGTTCTACGTGAGTTTCAAGAGACGCACGACAAGAAAACTCTGCACGAGCAGCTCGCTCCACTTGTCGAACGCGCATGCGCCAAACTCTCCAAAGAAAATGGTGAGCTCTTGCGCAAGGCACACGCTGTGCTCGACTTGAGCATTCTCACTTATTACCTCGGGCGGGCATTCGCCTAGTCTTCCCGGTCGCAGCAAATCTAGTTGGAGAAAGGAACCGAGATGAAGAAAGAAGATCATCAAATCCAGGCCGCCCACCACGTCGTAATGTGCAAAATGCACAACACGTGCCACGACGCTCTCGAAGACGGCGAGCAAAAAGAGTTTCACAAAGCCGCAGCCGCCGAGCATTTGCGAATGGCCGACCATCACGCCGAATGTTGCAAAGCCATGATGGCCGACGGTCCTTCGAAAATTCTTTCGCCATTAGAGCGTGAGCGTTTCGGAAAGGTAGCCGATGATGGCGTTCGCGTCGCTGGCACTGTTCCCGACAATCCGAACGTCAGGCTCGTTACGCGCGCGGGCTCTCCGTCCGTTGAAGAGATCGAGAAGGCCAACGGCACGGCCGCGATTCCCGAAAAGCATCGGCAAGTGTTCGAACGGCGCACCGCCGGAGAGTAGTCGTTCGTCGTAACAAACTTCGCAGCGGAAAGAGGAAACATGTCGAAAGTTCAGAACGGAATTGTAGTCTTCGACGGACCTAACGGGCCGGTCTGCGATTTGTGCGGCGTAGGAGCTCCTTCGGCACAGACGATGCCGACGTACGCGCAATCGTTGGACCCCATCGCCGTCACAGTGGGCACAGCGCCATCGGTGGACGTTCAGAGCATCAACGTTTCGACTGCCGCCATTGGCTCGACGTGGCGAGATATCGTCGCCGGGCACGTCTACAACAAAACTTCAATGTCGCCCGCTCCACTGGGAACGTGGAACGAGATCGCCTAAGAGTTTCACTGGTCGCCTGCGGTGACCAGTGGGCGGGGCCGGGTTTCTCCTTTCACCCCGCGCTTGCTCCGCTGAACTGACACAGAAACTCGCACATTGGAGAGCGCGGCTGCAAAGCATTAACAGTGAATGCTTTGCGAGCAGGACGCTGGACAGGCAAGGCAACGATGGAGCAAACGGACACCGACCGCGAAGTTTTCGGCCACGTAATCTTGGCGTTGGCGGGCATCGCTCCTGCCATCCGGGATAAGTTCATCGACTGCGGTATTCCCCACACCCACTTGGACATAACGAATGCACTCGGCCGCACGCTGCTTGACGCGCTGTGGGAGAACCCGGCAGTGAAGGCTACCTACTTGGGGCCGTTGCGCTTGCTGGTCGAGGCCGAGTTATCGCATCCAAAAATCACATCCTGATGCGAAGCAAAAACAAATCGGGGTTCCGAGGCGTCACCCTAAACAACTATGGTGGATGGCAAGCCAGAGCCTACGTAAACGGCCATTCTGTGGCTCTAGGAACGTTTCCAACGCCTGAACTGGCGTCCGATGCCTACGAGTCCTTTATCGCGCGCAACAAATCGACGAATCAGCCGAAGCAAAACGAATCTGCTTCGCCGGAAGTTGCGCCTGTTCCGCCCCTGTTCTCAGGCGGCGATGCAGAGTCACCTCAGCCATCTCTGGCCGCGATTCCCGAGCCCACAGAGCAACCGATGGCCTGGCCCTGGACAAGAATCCCCGGCCACTGTCCACGCTGCGGTAGTGAGCTCTGGGGACCATGCAGCGGCGACGGCATGATCTGTAAGCAGTGCGGGCTGCAGACGCGCGTCTACAACCCACCAGGACCGAGCAGGAAGGAATATGAGTCGGAAGAGTGGCAGGAGATGAATCGCCACAGGGGGACGGTGACACGATGAACGGTGACCCATTCGCAGTAGCCGCGGAGAAGGCGAAGCGGATCTATTTCGGCCTGCGCGATTACTTCCTTGGCGTGGTCGAGGATGAGAAGGGGGAATACGAAGCTGCTCACAACGTCCAGCTTGAGATCGGCGTTGTGCCGAAGCCGTATGACGATTGTCCAACGTGTGGCGCAACAAGAGCGATTCGAGAACCTGCCGCCGGCGTGATGCGCTGTAGCTCGTGTGGATGGCAGCCGCGCGTCTACAATCCGCCGGGATCCATCAACCGCAAATCGCTCGACAGCTTTCAAGACTTCGATGTTAAACACAAACAAAAATTTGCACGGGGATTTGTCGAGGCGCTGAGTCGCTTCGGACGCAAATAGGAACGGGGCGCGTCGAGGTGCGCCCCTGGGATGTTCGGTTTGTTGCGGAGATAGAAATGAGGATATCACATGGCAGTTTTAGCCACTCCGTTACGTTCCAGCGCGCGAAGACGTCCCGGCAACGCCGCCGATAACATCGACTGGCTTCCCGGCTCCGCCAAAGAGGAAGCGAAGTCCCTCTTCAAGTTCATGGAACGCACCCACACATCCGTCAAGGAGATGGTTGAATTGATTTGCGTTTCCGATGCCGAGTACGCAGCTATCTGCGAATGGGCCATGGCCAGGCCCACCATCGCCGGAAAACTGCACAACATGGTTGCTTACAGAGATGAAGTGCTTAAACACTTTCAGGCGATGCTTGAATTGTGATACACTCTGTATAATGAAAACACTCTCTACTGAACAGGCTGCTGTGGCGGCAAAAATAACGCGCGTCACTTTGCAGAGATGGATTGGCAAGGGGATCATTCGCGCAAGCGTTGAGGTGGCTCTGAACGGTCTAACGGTACGGCGCTGGAGTACGGACGATGTGCGTCGCATCAAGCTGCTTGTCGGAAAAGCCCGGCCCGGCCCCAAGCCCCGCACCAAAGTCGTGCACGTAAAGAAGGCAGCGCACTACGACGTGTATATCGGGCGCGCAAACCCTCGCAATGGCCTTCCTGCGAGCCCCTGGGAGAATCCTTTCAAGGGTGAGGGCGCGATCGAGCGCTATCGGAAGTACCTCAAGGCTCCAGCACAAGCCTGGCTCCGCAAACGGCTTCCGGAATTGAAGGGTAAAACCCTCGGCTGTTGGTGTCGGCCCCTGGCATGTCACGGTGACGTGCTGGCGGAGCTGGCTGACAGATAGCCTCTACCAGATCAGATCGTTCTTCCTTGCACAATCCTCGCACACGTAGGCGAAGCGTCCTATTCGGTTTCCACATTTACGCTGTTGCGCAATTTTGCAGCCCGAGTGTTTGGGTTTGATCCGCACCCGGTCGTCGTAGACCACGATTCTCTCAGCAGCGGCACCGCAATAGGTTATTTCCCGCATGTAGATTGGAAGCTCTGAGGGGTGGATTAGTTTCCTATTCCCTGTGTGTGTGAGTTTTTGTGTTAGTTTTTACTTCCGAGGCGCTCCTCGGCGTGCCTTTGCGTGCCGACGTGTGCAAAGACACCAAAGGACTTAGCTTTTAAGTCCTTTGTTTTTAGATGGATTCGTTCGAGTGACAGGGCAGCGTTCTAACCAACTGAACTACGTCCCCAACCGTGGAATCAACAACTTGCCGTAAAGCCCCATAGAATGAGGCTGTTGCAAGTTTTGCATGCGGCGCACGTTTCGCTCGCGGTGCCTGCAATAGCGGCTGCTCCTGTCCGAACCGCCCATAACCGCCAGTAAAAAACCGCACGCTCATGCCGAAAAACATCTTAACACATACGCGGGTAAAGACCGCAACCGGGACTGACATCGTAGGGCTAGGAGTTTCTGGCGCCCGCGATTTACGGGGACCGTTTATGTGCTGCACGCGTTTCAGAAAAAACGAAGACTGGTCCCCGAAGAGGAGAATCATGAGCAAGAAAACGATACGAGATCGGAAGCGGAAGCGTGTTCAAGGATATCGGCACTCCCTAATGCGGAAGAGCACTTGGTTATGGCAGCTAGTGCTTAGCGTGGACAACGTGAACGCCAGCGTGTCCGGGCGCGAGTCCTTGAACGGCGCGGCCGAACCTGGACGCGATCTCCTGGAAATTAATGTCTTCGATGACACAAAATCCATGCGAGCGAAGAACCGCTGCGATGTCAGCTGATTCGAAACGGCTGACCGAACGTTCATTAATTTTCTCTAGCTGTTCTGTCCGCTCCTTTTCTAATTGCCTGAGCTCTTCTGAGAAGGCCTCGGGAGGTTCCATGTAGTCGAACACCACCTCCGAGTTCTGGATTGACGACATGTAGCCCAAAGTGCGGCCGATAGCGTCCGGCGTCAGATATGGGACAACCCCGAGCCAAGTGAAAAACGCGGGCGAGTTCTGCTGAAAGCCTGCGGCGACAAGCTTCTCTCCCACATCGTCCCGCTCGAAATCGACTGAAACTAAAATAAGCCATGACGGAAGTGCGATTTGAGCTTCAGCCAGGCGCAGGCGTTTCCATGCCTGCGTCGCGGGGTGGTCCGCCTCATAGATACGGATCTGTCGTGCACCATGGGGATTCCGGAGGGCGAAAGTGTCGAGTCCGGCGCCAAGAATGACAATCTGCCGGACCCCTCTTTCGACCGCTCTTGACAAGGCATCTTCCGCAATCCGGCTTCGCGCGGCGGTGAACAGGCGTCCGATGCTGGCCAAGGGGTGTTCGTTCGCATATTGAAGAGCGTCCCTCTCGTCTTCACGCAGAATCTTGATGGCAAATGGGTCATAGAGGATTGAGCCATGGTCGAGCACCTGATGAGCAGCTCGTTGTCGGGCGATCATCAGGGCAGTGCGGCTGGGTTCATTAGGCTTCATGTTCGAGTTCTCCGTTCTCATCCATAGCTGATTGCACGAGTTGTCGTGTGCGAACGCCGACATACCCATCTGGCTGGCAATGAGGTATCTTGCAAAACCTCTGAGATGTGTGTCCGTTTTGGTCCATTTTTGCTTCCCGGGGATGCCTCGTCGTTCCTTCGCGTGCAAAGACAACCAAGGGATTAGCTTTTAAGTCCTTTGTTTTTAGGGAGATTCGGTCGAGTGACAGGGCAGCGTTCTAACCAACTACGTCCGCGCTGAGGAGTGAAGCGTCACAGAGGCTGCACTACCGAGTCTTGCATGTCCAAGTGAAGCGCTGCAATGGTGGGCACTGTCCGATTTGAACGGACGACCTTTCGGGTGTAAACCGAACGCTCTAACCGCTGAGCTAAGCGCCCCTGTTCGAGTAATCGTACAGCAAGCGGCCAGGAGCGTCAACGCAGTCCAGGTGCAGTTATTTGAATGCGCCGCTGGCTGCTTCCGGATTCCATTTTTTGCAATTGCGGCTACTCGGCCAAACCGAACGATCTTTCCTCGCTTGCCATTTCGCTGCTCATAACTTATTTCTCTCGAACGACACAAGGATTTGCATCGAATTCGGGGCTCGGGATGATGCTATAATTCTGGGAATCATTTGCTTTGGGCTGGAAGGCTCCTTTCGTGTGGGAGCTGTTCGGCTCTCTGCAAATGGGCTCCTTTTAGAAGGGGCGCGGTCGCCAAGTGGTAAGGCAAAGGTCTGCAAAACCTTTATCGGCGGTTCGATTCCGCCTCGCGCCTCCAATTCTCCTTTCCACATTTGCCATCCCGGCTGTGCTGAATTCCCAAAACTCCGGAAAGGAAAGAGGCAAGACTGCCTGTCCCCATGAAACTCCATGCCAACGGGCTGGTTGGAAATCGGTGTTCCTTGCACTTTGGTGGTGCAGACAGTAAACTCTTTTTCTTGCTTACACCTAAAGGACTCACTCTGGGATGCTGATCGCACGAGATTACGTAGGATACATGGCAACGGAAGTGGTGAAGCGGCTGGTGGAAGGGAAGTTGATCGAGACAAAGGCTGCGGATGCGGTTGCGCAGCGGCTGCGGCAGAGGATGATGGAAGAGATCACCGTGGAAGACCGCTTGAACGAAGAAGTGCGCCAAATCCTCACCGAACATCAGGATGAAATGCGGCGCACGAGCGTCTCATACCAGGAGATGTACAAGAAGGTAAAAGCGCAACTGGCGCGGGACCGCAAGCTGGTTCTGCGATAGCAAGCCGGTGCTTTTCAGCAAACTTGGCTTCAGCACAAGTCGCGCTTGTTGGCGCGCGCGGCAAGAAAAAGACTCGAGGGTGAGCGACCGGAATGCGACTGAGCCGTGAAAAGATTGTCCGAATCTCCCACCAGCTGACGGATGTGCTGGTTTCGAGCGATGATGTGGAATTCGTCGAAGACCGCGATACGATTCGGCAGCAGGTGGTGCAAATCCTGACTGCCACGCTCCACGAAGAAGAAAAGGCCGACCTCGAAGTCCGCAAGAAGATCACCTCGCAGAAAAAGGAGATCCTTGAGGGCAGCGAGGAGTGGGACGTTCTCTACCGCAAGTATTACGCAGACGAACTTCGCCGCCTGGGAATCGCCGCCGCTCCGGATGACCGCGAACGCCGCCGTTCGTGAATTGAGTTGTTTGCCCGCCGCTGATGGATCGTCTTTGCTGGCGAGCTCCCGAAAAAGTACAGAGTCTGGAACCAATCGCCGATGGTCTTGGGCCGGTCGAGGGTGCCCGGAGGTGTGCTCGACTCGTTTGTCCATCAGAAGGACAGGAACCCTGGCCCGGCGTGCCATGCTCCTACGGGTGTAGCGTGTGCAATTACCGGCTTATTTCTTCTCGGAGGCGGATTTTTGCGCGCGACGGGCGAGCCGCGAGGCCATTTGGAGGAGGAGCCTGCGATTTGGATCGCCGATCTTTTGAAGGAGGCGGCGGAGTTTCTTGAGATACTTGGCGCCCTGACCGGAGCCGCCCCAGACGCTCTCGTTGCGCGGCTTCCACACGCGTAGACCGCTTGTTTTGAAAGGTTCGGGCCCGTCGTAAAAGAGCTGATAGATGGGGACTTCGAGAGCCCTGGCCCATTTTTCGAGAGTTTCGATGGTGGGAACGGTGTGTCCATTCTCGACGCGGGAGAGATAGGCGCGCTGCAGTCCCGAACGATCTTCGATTTCGCGCTGAGCGAGCTTCTTTTGTTCGCGGAGTTCGCGCAGGCGTTCGCCGATAATCACGGATAACAATTATAACTGTGAGATAATTGTAGGGCAAGTAATATATGCGGACTGCTGGTACAACTGAGTTGCCGCGCACGCGCTAGGGGCAGGGCGGAACGGGCTCTTGGACCTAGAAATTTCTGCTTAGGAACTCCTTGAGCTGGTCAAGGCGAAAGGTGGCGTCGCCGATCTCGATTTGGAGAAGGAGCTTGGTGGTGCTGAGCTGATTGCCGAAATCGAGGGCGGCGCTGGTATCCGGACGGCCCAGGAGTTGGATATTATTTTCGATTTGTTTCTGCTGCTCCTGGAGGGATTTGAGGCGGCTGTCTTGAACGGAAATGGTGTCGACGAGCTGTTGCTTGAGGACATCTGCGCTGCGCATGACGTCGCCTTCCTGGACTTTTTTCCATTCGTCGTAAGCAACGGCGGACTGGTCGAGATGTTTGTTGATGGCGTGGCTGGCGAGATTGTAGCTGACAGTGACTTCGCCGTAGGCGCCGGGGCCGCCAAGGAGGGGATTGACCTGCTGGTGGGCGCCTACGGAAAGAGCGACGTCCCAGTCATTCTGTCGATTCAGTTTGTAGATGGCGGTGCGTTCCTTTTCCTCGCGGGCCTGTTTTTCGGCGACGAGATCCTTTACGGGCTTGTCGCTGAGCTGCGGACTATAGATGGCGACGATTTTGGATTGCGTGTCGGCGCGATCGGCTTCGAGCTTGATTTTGGTGGTTTGCAGGGCGAAGGCCATGGGGCGGGTCATGTTTTGCGCGTCAACCATTTTCGAGGTGGTGGCGAGGAGCGTGCCGAGATTTTCGGAGGCTTGCTGAATTAGCGCGAGTCTGTTTTGGAGGGCCTGCTTTTCGAGACTGGGGATGGCGTACTGGATGGCTTGCTGGGCGGAGGCGGTTGCGGTGTAGAGTTCGCAGTCTTTCCTAGCGGCGTCCATGGTGAGTGTGCCTTTGCGAACGTTGGAGAGGCTGCCGGTGAGTCCCCAGACGACTTGCGTAGGGAGTCCGGTGTTGGGTTGTGTGAAGCCGCCGATGGCGTCGGGCGTACGGAGAAGATCGCGCTGGGCGGCGGCCTGTTGCGTCACGTATTTGCAGTAGGCTTGCTGATCATCGTCGCCGGCGCGGGCGACAGGGATGAGGGCCATCGCTAACAGGAAAGTTGCCACGACTGGTGCCAGGAATTGTTGTGGCTTGAGAGGGAACGAAGGCATCTGGCGTCTCCTTAGAGTGTTTGAAGAAAGTCGTTAGAAAAGAAGCGGCTTGCGATTCAGGAAAACGGTCTTGGATTTGGCGGATTCGGGGTGGTCGAGCTGTAGCTGGATCAGGAAGCCGCGCATGTCAGTGCGGAAGATGGGATGGATGGCGTGCTCTTCGCCGGCGAAGATTTGTTTGACGGTGCCGGCTTTTTCGCAGAGCACCATATTCAGATAGCAATCGTAGACGGCGGTGCCAAGAGAGACGTTGTTGCGATTGTCGTAGGGCACAAAAGCGAAATAGACGGTCGAGTCGCCGGAGGCGGTGAGGTAATAGGGAGTTTGCTTGGCGGTGGTGAGGGCTTGTTTGAGGCGATCGATCTGCTTCGTTTCTTCGTAGCCCTGTTTTTGGGCGACGCCGATGGCGATATCGAGCTGGGCGATTTCGGAGACGAGTTCGGCCTGTTTGTCGAGGACGTCGAGCGACTTGGTGTCTGTCGTGGTTTTTTCGAGGATGTTGTCGGTAAGGAGGACTTCGCCGATTTTGCTGTCGGTGTAGGAGCTTTGGGTTTGGTTTAGGGCGGCGCGTTGCATGGCGGCATCGCCTTTGGTGATGAGGCCGGCAGCGAGATCCCTGTCGATGGTGGCCTCGACTTCCTTGACTTGGGTGATGACGGCTTGGGTTTTGAGATTGTCGGATTGTTTTTGCCTGTCGAGCGCGAGAAGCTCGGGGCCGGTGGCTTGATTGTGTTTTCTTTCGCGACTGATGGCGGCTTGCAGTTCGGGTTCGAGAGCGAGGAGGGCGGCTTTGTGCTTGTTCATTTCGTCGATGCTTTCGTCGAGGCGCTTTTTGTCGACGTTCAGCTCTTCGAGCGACTGCCTGCTGGTCACAAGCTTTTCCGTGAAGTCGAGGCTCTTGTCGTCAACGGGAGAAAGGATGACGGGTGCGGCCCAGGACGTGTTCAGGGCGTAGAAGCCCATGACGAAACCGTAGGCGAGGACACCGCCAAGGACCACGTACAGCGTGACGATAGCAAAGATGCGGTAGATCGTGACGACCGATTTATAAAACATCGGCTGGAGCAGTGGAGATTTTGGATTAGCTGACAATTTTTTGATCGGTGGCGTGGCCATCGACGGCCTCCTGTTCTTTTGTGCGCGTTCCCCAATCCTTGGAGTCGAGAGTGCAGAGAGCCAGGGTCGTGATAAAAAGGCTGCTGACGATCGACCAGGCCAAATAAGCGCCAAAGGCCAGCGGGTTGTTGACGGCTTCGCGGGCGCTATATTTTCTGATCACCCAACCAAGGATGGCGGCCAGACCGAGGTACAACATAAGCGGCGCGGGGCCGGCCCACTCCATCGGATTTCCAGAGAGCATGGTGAGAGCGACCAGGAGGCCAAGGAGTGCGCCGAGAGGCGTCAGCACAAGCGTTAGGACGGTGTTGGGATGAAGCTTCCAGACATGCTGGGGGAGAGTGCGCAGGGTGTAGAAAAGATCCCGCACAATGCTGCGGCGCCAGCGAAGTTGCTGCTTAAAAAGATTCGTGAGAGTGGAGGGGACCGTCGTCCAGCATAAAGCGTCGTTGTTGATATAGGTGCCGTAGCCGCGGAGGAGAGTCTGATGAGTGAGGAAGCGGTCTTCACCCTGGTTGACGGGGATGCCGAACCAGTGGCGGCTGCGGATTTTTGGCTCGATCTCGAGAAGGAGTTCACGGCGAATGGCGAAGAGACAGCCGCTGATGCAGCCGACGCTGCGAGTCCAGTTTTCGGGGACTTTATAGACCTGGAAGGCGGCGTAATAGATGAATGTCTGGATGGCGGTGATGACGCTTTCGTTGGGATTTCTGACGCCGACCCGGCCGCCGACGGAGCCGATTTTGGGTTCGGAGAAGCAGGCCGCTAGTTCGCGTATGGCGTCGGGATGAAAGATACAGTCGGAGTCGATGGAGATGACCATGTCGGCGGTAGAGAGTTGCAAGGCGTTGCAGACGGAGCGGGCTTTGCCGCTGTTGAAGGTGTTGCGGCCAACGCGGACGCGGATGTTGGTGAAATCGCGCTGGGCTTTGAGCATCCATTCGTAACTATCGTCGACCGAGCAGTCATCCTGAGCAATGACCTCGAACTTTTCGTTTGGATAGTTGCTCTTGCTGATGCTTTCGATGGTCTCGTAAACCGTCTTGCCTTCATTGAAGCAAGGCATCAGGACGCTAACCGTGGGCTGGTAGGAATAATCTTTCTTGACCACGGCTTTTGGAACGGACCATTTGAGAATGAGGGCAAGCGTGTACTTGACGACGGAAATCAGCAGGCACAGAACCAGGATTAGACAGACTAGAACCGGCGCCATAGCTCGCTCGCTTCTGATTGCATGCGGATGCTAAAAAGAAATTGTTTCCGCGGTGCCGGGATCGGGGCAGCGCTACGGCAACGAAGACAACTGGGCCTGTCTCTGAACATAGTTCTACCTTACCGCTTAGCCGCTTGAGTTCACTTGATGGCACGGTCTCCCGTGCTTATTTATATATGTGACGATGCAACCGCCGCGCAGGTTTCGGCCGGGTTATGGAATGTTGTGCACGACCCGTGACGCCGCAACCGAAGGCGCGCGCAGCCAGCGAGCGGGAAACAAGGCCGCCGCGAAGGACGAAGACCAACAGGCGAAGCAATCTCGCCAAAGTTATTCAAAAGACGCGGTTACTCTTGAGCGTGTTCAGGAACCATTTCGACCACACGACACATAGCGAAGTCGACTTCGTGGGGCGGCGCTTGGCCAAACGGCGTCAGGGTCAAAGGTGATGGTAATCGGACGGGCGGCTTAAAGCCCCCGGTTCTGATTTCAGAAAACTGGTTGTGTCGATCAGGGCTGGCAAGGACGGCGCTTGAGTGTCGGGCGATCGTCATCGCTGCCGTCGCTTGTCGTGGCGTTGGGATCGGAAGTGGAGGTCGGCTGCTTGGTGGACTGGGCGGTCTTTGTGCGCAGCGTGGGTTTTCCGGGCTGATTGTCGGTTGCTTTGCGCACGAACATAATGTTGCGGAGGCGGGCCTTCACAGAATCAAACTCGGAAGTCGTGACGATGTATTCCTGCTTCGCAGGAAGGATGCGCGCGATCTCTTTTTGCGTGGCTTCGATGCGGTCCGGCGTAGGAGGATGCGTCGAGAATACTTTTGGAATGGTGCCGGGACGGCGCTTTTCGTCGGCCTGGATACGCTCGAAGAACGTAACGTAGGAGTTGGGATCGTAGCCAGCCTTATACATATATTGGAGTCCGAGGTAATCGGCTTCGCGTTCGGAGTCACGGCTGAATTTCAGGTAGGTCACAGGGATGGCGAGGCTCGCGGCTTCGTAGATGCCGTAACCTGCCCAACCGCCGGGGCCAAGAAGCATCAGCGGAATCATGGCGAGCTGCATGGCCTCGCCTTTGGTAGCGTTCTTGGTGCCGTGGCGCGCGCAGACGTGAGAAATTTCATGGGCCATGACTCCTGCGAGCTCGGACTCTTCCTCGGCGCGGAGGATCAGGCCGCTGTTGACGTAGAAAAAGCCGCCAGGCAAAGCGAAGGCGTTAACTTCGTCGGAGTCGATGACCTTGATGGTGAAGGGAACTTTTGCATCAGAGTTGCGGACCAGATTCTGTCCGACGCGGTTCACGTATTCGGTGACGACTGGATCATCGATCAGCTTCGAAGAGCGCTCGACTTCCTGCGCGAGCTGCTTGCCGAGGGCGATTTCGCGCTCGAGCGAATAAAAATTCGGGCCCTTGCCGACGTTGCGATTGCCGATGGCGTCGACATCTTCCTTGGAATTCTTGGGATGCACCGTATCTTGTTGGGTAACCGGCTGATCCTGGGGAGCTTGCGTCGGTGTGGGCGGAGGCGCAGGCTGAGGCGGAGCAGGCTGTGCGGGGGCCTGCGTTTGGGGCTGCGTCTGGCTCGGATCTTGCCCGGGTTGTGCAGTCGGAGCTGGCTGTTGTGGGGCGGGCGGCTGCGATTGCGTTGCGGCAGGACTCTGGATTGACTGCTGAGCCTTGGGACTTGCCAGAGCGACGCTCGCGGCGAGGAGGCCTGCCACCGTAAGGCCCAAAGTCACTCTCGGAATCTGTATCATGGCATCTACCTCCCGCTTCGCTTCAGTATACACCCATTTTTGAATCCTAGGACGCAATGGCGTCTGCGCCCTTGACCACTACGATGTAAGACTTAGAAGGAAGGTTTCCTATTCCTTCTGCGCGAGCAGGTCTTTTCCGGGAAGAGCGGAAAAGGGCCTGTCTCGAGGGGATCGGCAACAGTCTGCTCGGGCGAAGCAGCTCTTGGGAACTGAAAAGTGTGGTGAATGGTGGGCAAAATGCTCGATTAGAAGGGTTGACACGTTTGGCGGGGGACTCTAGAGTCAAGGACGGACACATGAGCGTAAAAATGGGCGTAAAAAAGATCCAGATCGGACAGCTTTGGAGGAAGAATGACACCGGGGATGTTTACCTTGTGACGCGCGTTTACAGCGAAGCGCTCAGCACGATCGTGGTGCTGCGGAAGTCAGGGGCGGAGGATGAGGCCCTGACGCGTCTGCGGGCGGAGAATACGCCCAAGGGCCCGGGGATACCGGGCTATTCGCCGGCGCAGGATGAGGAGAATTATTGAGGAAGGAGTGAAAAGTCAGTAGGGAACAGCGCCAGAGGCTTCCAAGTGATTCCTGCCGAGTTCTGAAAAGAAAATCATTCCGGAAAGCGAAAAACTAGATGGAGCGAACGTCCATTTTGACGACGTCGTGGACCTGCATTAGCTCCTTGATCAGAAAGGGTTCCCCGTACTTTACGCCAATCATTTCGCCGTAATGGCGGGCCAGAAGGTTCATCTCGTCCTCTAGACGATCGATGGCCAGGAAGACGTTTGTCTTCTTGAACTGGCGCGTGGATTCGCCCTTTTTGGGATGAAATTGGGAGGAAAAGGCAAGAATGGCGCGGCGGCGTTGCTCGAAATGCGGCGTGATGTCCACGACGAAGGTGGGACGAACATCTGCGAAGGCCGTGGAGTAGAGGATCTTGAAGGGACGGTGGGGCTCGCCGTCGATGGGCAGCTGCTTGAGGCCGGCGAGGAAGCAGCCTTCGTACCCGAGCGTCGAGGCATGATAGTGGTCCGGGTGGCGGGCTTCCCAGTAAGGGAGGATCACGGTTTTGGGACAGAGCTCGCGGATCACGGCTGCGAGGCGAAGCTTGTGCTGGCGGCTGGGTTGGACGTCGGAGTCGGGAACGCCGAGGGTGCCGCGCCAGCTCACGCGCAGAAGCTTCGCGGATTTGGCGGCTTCTTTGGCGCGCGTTTCAGGAGTGCCGCGCGTGCCCATTTCGCCGGCGGTGAGGTCCAGGATGCCGGTCTTGTAGCCGGCGTGGGCCATTTTTAGGAGCGTGCCGCCGGAGGTGAGCTCCACGTCGTCGGGGTGGGCGGCGATCGCTAGCAGGTCCAGTTTCATTCGCATGCTCCTCCAACAATTTTGACCGGTCGATGATAGCACCGCTAGACGGCTGTATCCTTGGCGCGCGGCGAATGCGGGCTGTGGTACCGTTTCCTGCGGCGGAATCTTGATGGCAGAGAACACAGTTCAGGCAAGGCGATCGCTGGCGGGGAAAGTGGCGCTGGTCACCGGCTCGGCGAAAAGGCTTGGCAAAGCCGTAGCATTGCGGCTGGCAGCCGAAGGCGCGGATTTAGTGATTCACCACGGCAATTCGCATGCCGAAGCCCAGGAAACGGTTGCGGAAATCGAGAAGCTGGGGCGGCGCGCCGCGGCTCTTTCCGCCGATTTGCGAAAAGTGGACGAAATTCGCAGGCTCTTCGTGGAGGTGCTGAAGGAATTTGGGCGCCTGGATATTCTTGTGAATAGCGCGGCGAATTTTTTGCCCGCGAGCATGGTGTCGACGACCGAAGAGATTTGGGATGCATCGCTGGACACCAATTTGAAGGCGGGATTTTTCTGTGCGCAGGCGGCGGCGCCACTGCTGCGCCGGACGAAGGGTGCGATTGTGAATTTTGCCGACGTTGGAGGGTTAATGGGGTGGCCGGGCTACATCCCGCATTCGGTTTCGAAGGCGGGCGTGGTGATGTTGACGAAAGTGCTCGCGAAGGCGCTTGCTCCCGAGGTGCGCGTAAACGCCATCGCCCCAGGAACGATTACGATGCCGGGCGATCCGCCGGAGTGGGAAGCCGATTTTGTCAAACTGGCGCCACTGCGACGCACCGGTGCGCCCGGCGACATCGCGGATGCGGTCTCTTATCTTGTGCACGCGGAGTTTATGACCGGCCACACGCTCGTCCTGGACGGCGGGAGAAACCTGGGGCCGGCCAAGGAAGAATTTCGCTAAGGGTTAAGAGTGCAGTGTGCAGAGAAGCGCCGGGCGGTGTATTCTATTCCCCTTATAGTGTGAATAAGTTTGGGAGGCGCGCCGAAGCGCGCGCCGGAACCCGGCAAAAGAGGGCCAGCCTTAGTTATGGATAATGAGACTTACACCCACATTGACACACCGAGCGAGGCGATCAGCGTACCGCACGGACTGGAAGACACGCAGATCCAAGAGTGGCTCGAATCGCTCGACTCCGTACTGGAATCGAGCGGGCCGGAAGTAGCGGCCGAGATTCTCGAGAGGCTTCGCGCGCACGCCACCGTTTCGGGCATCGACCTTCCGTTTTCCGCGAACACGCCTTATGCGAACACGATTCCCGCGCGGCTTGAGCCGCTTTTCCCGGGCGATCAGGAACTCGAGCGGCGAATCAAGAGCTTGATCCGTTGGAACGCACTGGCCATGGTGGTGCGAGCGAACCGCGTCGAACACAACATCGGTGGACACATCTCGACATACGCTTCGGCCGCAACCTTGTATGAAGTCGGATTCAACCATTTCTTCCGCGCGCGTTCGGACGAGTTCGAGGGGGACACGGTTTATTTTCAGGGACACGCCGCACCGGGCATGTACGCGCGGGCCTTTCTGGAAGGGCGCATCTCGCCCCAGCAACTGGAAAACTTCCGCCGCGAATTGAAACCGGGCGGCGGACTTTCGTCTTATCCGCATCCGTGGCTGATGCCGAATTTCTGGGAATTCCCGACGGTGTCGATGGGCTTGAGCCCGCTGATGGCGATTTATCAGGCGCGGTTCAACCGCTATCTCGAACATCGTGGGCTTAAACCGGAGACGGACGCAAAGGTTTGGGCGTTCCTCGGCGACGGCGAGACAGACGAGCCCGAATCACTCGGCGCGATCACGCTGGCTTCTCGCGAAAAACTAGACAACCTGATTTTTGTGGTGAACTGCAACCTGCAGCGGCTGGACGGGCCGGTGCGCGGCAACGGACAGATTATCCAAGAGCTGGAATCGGCGTTTCGCGGGGCGCGATGGAACGTTATTAAGGTGCTGTGGGGCAGTGAGTGGGATCCGATTTTGGAGCGCGACACGGAAGGCCTCCTTGTCAAGCGCATGGGTGAATTGGTGGATGGCGAATACCAGAAGCTGGTGGTTTCCTCTGGCGCCTACGTGCGCGAACATTTTTTTGGCAGCGATCCGCGATTGCTCGCGCTGGTCGAGCCTTTGCCGGACGAGGCCCTGAGGCGTTTGCGGCTTGGCGGTCACGACCCGCGCAAGGTGTATGCGGCGTACAAGGCTGCCGTCGAGCACAAGGGCGGCCCGACCGTTATTCTGGCGCGCACCATTAAAGGATACGGCCTCGGAGAAGCCGGAGAAGGCAAGAACGTCACGCACCAGCAGAAAAAATTGAACGAAGAGGAATTGAAGGAATTTCGTTCGCGGTTCGGAATACCGCTAAACGACAACGATTGTGTGGAAGTGCCGTTCTACCGTCCAGCGGAAGACAGCATCGAGATTCAATATTTGCGCGCGCGTAGAGAGGCGCTCGGTGGCTACACGCCGAACCGCAGCGTGCGGTCAAAGCCGCTGGTGGCCGATCACGACGAGCTGTTTAAGGAATTTTTCGACGGCAGCGACGGCAGGGAAGTCTCGACGACCATGGCGTTCGTCGGAATGCTGCGCAAAATGCTGAAGGATCCGGAAATCGGCAAGCTGGTGGTGCCCGTCGTTCCCGACGAGGCTAGAACCTTCGGCATGGAGTCGCTCTTCCGAACGGTCGGAATTTATTCGAGCGTTGGGCAAAAGTATGAGCCTGTCGACGTCAATACGCTCCTCTATTACAAGGAAGCCAAGGACGGGCAGATTCTCGAAGAAGGAATCACGGAAGCGGGTTCGATGGCATCGTTTATCGCCGCGGGGTCCGCGTATGCCACCCATGGCATTAACACGATTCCTTTCTTTATCTATTACTCGATGTTTGGATTCCAGAGAATCGGGGATTTCATCTGGGCGGCGGCGGACATGCGCACGCGCGGGTTTCTGCTCGGAGGAACTTCCGGGCGCACGACATTGTCTGGCGAAGGATTGCAGCACCAGGACGGCAACAGCCATGTGCTGGCGCTGTCCGTGCCAAACCTGAAAGCCTACGATCCTGCGTTTGCGTACGAGATGGCCGTGATTCTGCAGGACGGCATCCGGCGGATGTACAAAGACGGCGAGAGCATTTTCTATTACATAACGGTCATGAACGAGCCGTACGCCATGCCCGCGATGCAAGGTGACGTGAAGGACGGAATCCTGCGGGGCTTGTACCGTTACCGGCAGGCAACCAACCCGAAATCAAAACTTCGCGCGCAACTCTTCGGCAGTGGCGCGATTTTGAACGAAGTGCTTCGCGCGCAGGAAATCCTGGAGACGAAATACGGCGTCGCGGCAGATGTTTGGAGCGTGACGAGCTATAAAGAACTCTACGTCGACGGGAACGAAACCGAGCGCTGGAACCGTCTCCACCCGGGCGAGAAGGCTCGCGTCCCGTACCTGACCAAATGTCTTGCGGATGCGCCGGGCGTTCTGGTGGCGGTCTCCGATTATCTGAAGACGCTGCCGAACATGGTCAGCAAGTGGATGCCGCGGCGGCTGGCTTCGCTCGGTACAGACGGTTTTGGACGCAGCGAGGGCCGGCCGTCGTTGCGCGAATTCTTCGAGGTGGATTCGCGTTTCATCACCCTGGCGACCCTCTATGAGCTGCACACCGACGGCAAAATCGAACGGTCGGCGGTGGACAAAGCGATCAAGGAACTGGGAATCAATCCGGAAAAACTGAATCCGGTCATCTCCTGAAATATTCGGTTGCTGCTTGAAACACCTCGAAATCTGCTTCGGGAACGGCGAACTTCGGTTCGCCTTTCTTATTTTTCCGGCGGATTGCCGGCTTGTTCCAGAATTTCGCCGGGCTTGAGGCGGCCCGTGGCCAGCTGTGCGATGAGGGGGGAGTTCGCGGCGAGAAAGTCGTAATTCCCCAGCTCTTTGGGCAGAACCCAGGCGATTTGTTCAAAAGCGAGCGGCGTGATGCTGCCTTCCTTGATGCGCGCAGCGTAAAAGCGAATCTCTAGTTCCTCGGACGCCGAGCCGTATTTATGGCGTGTGCGGCCAATTTCCGCGCATTTTTCGAGGGTAACGCCCAGTTCTTCCAGCAGCTCACGCGCCAAGGCGGCCTCCGGCGTTTCGCCTTCCTCGATTTTTCCGCCGGGGAATTCCCATTTGAGGGGAGAGGTGTCGTCCCGCCGGCGCTGGCCGATAAGGAATCGGCGGTCCCTGCGTTCGATGATGGCGGTTACGACGACTTTCATGGTTTGTCGGAAGCTTTCTGGAAGATGCGGAGCAATTGTTTTGCTCCGGCGACGAGTGGCGGGCCGGGAGTATTGAGCAATTCATCGCGGACCACGTGGACCTGCTTGTTGCGAATGGCGGGGACATCTTTCCAGGCGGCGACCTGGTAGGATTTTTGGGGCCTGGCGCGATCCCCCGTGGCCGCCCAGGCAAGGACAATGACGTCAGGCCGTGCACGGGCGACCTGCTCATCGCTCACTTTCTGGCCGGGAGGCAGCACCATCGTTCCACCGCAGAGTTTCACGATTTCCGCGGCCCACGGTGGGGAACTGATGCGTGGGTTCGGCCACGCCTCGCAGTAAACGCGCAAGCTCTTTTTGGTCCGGGTCCTGGCTATGGACGCAAACTCGCGACGCATTTTGCTGACCAGGCATTCGGCTTCTGCCGCGCGGCCGGCGATCCGGCCAAGCATGCGAATGTCATTCTCAATATCCGCCAGCGTTCGCGGATTGGTTGCCAGGAAGCTGAGCGGGTGCTCCAGAAGTTTCGTGAGAGTCTCCTGTTTGTAGGGGACCGAGCCGATGACGAGCGATGGCTTCAGCCTCAAGATTTCATCCACGGATCCGAGGTGCCAGCAGTCGCCAAGTTTTGGCAAACCGTCGACCGGGGCGACGTCGGCGCACCATTTCGTAACGCCCACGAGAAACTTCTTTGCACCCACAGCGCAGAGAATGGATGTCGCGCTCGGTGCGAGTGAAACGATCTGAAGCCGGCTCCGGCTAGTGGCCCTATTCATTTCAGAAAGAGGATAGCAAAGCGGGCGTCCGATGTGTGCAGCCGACGCGGGCGGATTGACTCCCTGGATGGATTGTGTTCGACTTTGCGCGCATGTTTGACGGAGGTGATTTTGTGCGTCGAATGATGGCCTTCTTGCTGGTGTCCTGCTTTCTGAAATGTGCGGCTGCTCAGAACGTGCCAGCTACTCCCGCGGCGGAGGTGGTGCATTACAAGGGGGGGATAGACAACGTGAAGTACGTCTTCGGTGTTGCGCCGCCGGTGGCGCGGCTGCGGCCTGGAAATATTCTTGAGGCGACTTCGCTCGATTGCTTTGGCAACGGCATCCAGAAGCCCGGCGACACGACCGCCATGGCCAAGGGCGACAATCCTTTAACGGGGCCCTTCTTTATTGAGGGAGCGGAGCCTGGAGACACGCTGGTGGTGCGAATTCTTGATCTGGAGATCGACGGCAATCAGGGCGTGGGTGCTTTTTCTCCGGGATTTGGAGCGATTAATTCCACCCATTACACACCGGTTCTCGAGAAGGCGCCGCTGGAGGAGAAGATTTGGTTTTATCCGATCGACCATGCCAACAACACCGCCACGTTCGAGGCACTCGACTCTGGCTTTAAGGTGAAAATTCCCATGCATCCGTTCCTTGGCTGCATCGGCGTGGCGCCAGCCAATGGCGAAGCGCGCAGCTCGATTGTTCCGGCGGAATTCGGCGGAAACATGGACGCGCCCGAAGTGAGCGTGGGGAATACCCTCTATTTGCCGGTAAATGTGGCGGGAGCCCTCTTTTATTTTGGCGACGGCCATGCGGCAATGGGCGACGGGGAAGTTGCCGGCAGCGCGATTGAAGTGCCGATGCGCGCGCGGCTGCAATTTGACGTGGTCAAAAAACGCAGTACGGGCTGGCCGAGGTTCGAGAACGAAAAAGAAATCATGACCACGGGCATCTACCGGCCCGTGGATGACGCGGTGCGGATCGCGTTTACCGAGCTGGTGGCCTGGATACACGCGGACTACGGACTCTCCGAGCTGGATGCGTATGAGCTTCTCTCCAAAGTCGGCAGGATTCACCTGACGGAAATGGTTGACCCCAACTACGTCGTCGTTGCGTCGATAGAGAAGAAATACCTGCCGGCGAAAGTGGCGAATACGCGGAGTGGAAATTCCCCGCACTGAACCGAGAAATGCGGGTCAGGCGCAGGTCAATCGAACCGCGCTGCAGCGGGCTTCGATTCCGGGGCGGTGCGATTTTTTGGCAAAGCGTCCGTCCAAATCACTTCATGAACCTCGATGGGCTCAGCGCGGCCCTTGAGTTTCATCGCGGAGAGCTGGCTGCAGGTAATGTCCCGGCCTATTTGAGCGTGTGTAGCGCTGGAGATGACGATCTGACCGGCGCCCGCTTGCGACGTAAGGCGCGAAGCGACGTTGACGGTGTCGCCAATCGCGGTGTAATCCATGCGCCGTTCGGTGCCAAGGAACCCCACGACCGCCTCACCGGTGTGGATACCGATACCAATAGCCAGCGGCGGCTTGCCGGAAATGTTGTTCAGCTCCTCCAGGCTTTTTTGCATTTTCACGGCTGCACGAACCGCGGCCTCCGCGTCATTCTGCAAAGCGAACGGAGCTCCGAACAGGGCCATCAATCCGTCGCCGAGGTATTTATCGAGCGTTCCGTCGTGCTCGAAAATGACGTTTGTCATGCGGGCGAAGAATTCGTTCAGAACTTCCACGGTTTCGCGTGGCTTCATTTTCTCGGCCATGGTGGTAAAGCCGCGCACGTCGGCAAAGAGCAGCGTAATGCGCTGGCTTTCGCCGCCGAGGCGGATATCGGCAGCTTCCGCGGTAATTTTTCTGGAAATCGCGGGCGAAAGAAAACGTTCGAACGCGATCAGCTGCACACCCTGACGTTTGACTTCGCTCTTTGCCATCACACGGTCGATCACCAGTCCTGCTTGCGCAGCAATGACGGCGAAAATTTCCAGATCCTCCTGAATAAACGTTCCGCGCTTTGAAAGATTGTCCACATAGAGCAAGCCGAACAGACGATCGCGGCTGGCCAGCGGCGCACACATCGCCGATTGCATTCCGGATATGGCCATGCTTTGGCTGCCAGAGAATCGGGAGTCTTGCTGCCCATCCGTCACGAGGAGAGGACCCTTGCTCTGCATGACTTGCCGAATGATGGCTTGCGACAAGACCATTTGTGGCGTGGCCGCTTTCGGCGTCTGGCGATAGCGAAGGATGGCCGGCAGAAAAACGTAACTTTCGTCCGTGTCCGCCGTTGCGCGAAGAGATTCTTCTGTGAGCAACATCGCGTAGCCACGTTCTGCGCCATCGATCTGCAGAACGAGATCGAGCACGCATTGCGTAACCTCGTCGACAGTGGTTTTATCTCCCAGCGCCCGGCTGACCTGATAGAGAAGAGTGAGGAGCCTGTTTTCGCGCTTAAGATATTCGATGCGGCTATCTGTATCGGCGCGAGACTCGCTCCATTCCGAAGGCGACTTCACGTGCGCAACCTGGTGGCCAAGCTCGGCGTCACGCTTCGTCCGCTCCAGGAGCATCGCAACACTCTCCTGGTCGATGATTTGCGTAAGGTGCGTGGCGAGCTCCGGTGAAGCTTTGGCTACAACCGTGCCGGTCGTCAGGTTCTCGAAACGCAGCTTGATGTCGCCGAGGCCGATGACGTCGCCGTTTTTCAGCTCCACGTGCTCGATCCGGACACCGTTGACTAGCACGCCATTGGCGCTGCGCTGGTCGGTGACAAACCAGGCGTCGCTTTTTCCTTCAAGCAGCGCATGACTGCGCGAAATGCTCGGATGCGGAAGGGTGATGTCGTTGGACGCGGCCCGCCCAATGTGAATGGTCGAGCGTTCATTCAGTTCGTAAAGACGCGGCTCGGCGCCGGGCCGTTCAATGATTAGCCGTGGCATATGGGGGTGGAAGCACTCCAACCATGTTCAGTCCCTTTCGCGCGGCGCGCAACGGCAGTGTAGCCGCCGATGTCCGATTCTGCAATCCGGGGTATGCGTTCGGCTTGCGCTTCGGAAGCGCGGTGCAAGTTGAGCTACGATAGCACCATGTTCAGCGAACTGGTCCTGGACCATTTCCGGAATCCCCGCAACGCCGGCAAGCTGGCGAACGCTACCGCCGAAGTGCAAGCCACGAATCCGGTCTGCGGGGATATTCTAGAGCTCGCCGTTCGCGTTGAAAACGGAGCGATCACCGAAGCGCGCTTTCTGTGCCGCGGTTGCACGACCTCGATTGCCTGCGCCTCTTTTTTGACGGAGCGCCTGACAGGCTCTGACGTCGCGGCTGCCCGTTTGATTACGGCGGAAGCGATTTCGGAAGCTTTGGGCGGTCTCCTGCCGGCGACGTTTCATGGAGCGCAGCTTGCCGCGGATGCGCTCGGACTGTTGCTGGAGAAAATGTCCTGAGAGCACGCCAACGGCCGACAAGATGTATCTACTCCTCGGGCGGAGAACGGAACATGGCCCAAGCAATGTAGAGTGCGAACAGGATTTGAGCGGACAGAAACACGGACCAATATTGCGGAGGAATCGGGTCGAGAGGAGCGGCGGGTACGGCGTTCGCGATGCAAGAAGCGATGCGCGCCATGGTGACTATCGACACGGCAAAATGAGCATATCCCAGGAGAATTTCCAGGGGACGGCGGGCTACATTGCTCAGCACGAAATAGATCACGCCGCACAGTCCCGAGAAAATCGCCGCGACGAAATAGTAGTCCGAGAGGGAAAGCGGAAGATTTCCGATTCTGGTTCGATGATCGTAGTTCCAGTTGGCTGTGGAGCGCCGGCTCATCCCGGTTTGGTTGTAGAAGTATACGGCGGCGAAAAGAAACAGCGGGCCCAGGAGAATCGACCAGTTGCGCCGACTTTTCTGTTTATCGAGACCCACCGAGCCCCGTTGCCTCTTCTGATTTCGTGACGTTCGAAAGCCGTCGAAGCGCGGATCAGCCGCCGAAAGCTTTCTGCATGGTGTCCGGATCATTCAGATTAAGCACGCAGCCTTCTTCGTTGGTCTGCACGATCTGAACCTCGGCGGAATGCGCCCAGACGACCGATCGCGCTCCAGTTTCAGGGGGCGCATTCAGGAGCTCTTCATACAACGCTGAAGAAAAAATAACCGGATGTCCCCGGCGGCCTTCGTACACGGGCAATACGATTGGCTTTCGGGAATTATAGAAAGTCTCGATCAATTCGCCGACAAGCGCCGAACTGATGAGCGGATGATCGATCAGCAGAAGAATTGCGCCGTCGCTGTGCGCCGGGAGGCTCCTCAGGGCCGCCTGCAGCGAACTCAATTGCCCTTTTTCCCAGTCTTCATTGACGACGATTTCATCCGGAGCCAGATCCACTTCTTTGGCGATGGGCTCCGCATCGGCTCCCAGCACAATCCGGCGGATACCGATTTTGGGGTGATGGGCGACATCCAGCAAATGTTCAAGGAAGGGACGGCCTTGGTAGGAGAGCAGCGCTTTTGGCGAGCCCATCCGCCGCGATGCGCCGCCCGAGAGAATGATGGCAGCGAGCATGCCCCTTCTTTCAGACTTCAGCGTTCCGTCAGCGCGGGCCGCTGTTCGTAATTTAATTTCTTGTGCGCCGCAGACTCCGCGTTGCGGCGAACGGCAATCAGTTCCGCCACGATGCTGATGGCGATTTCTTCCGGCGCGAGTGCGCCGATCTCCAGTCCCATCGGCGCGTAAACGCGCTGAAAGTCCTCGGGCCGATAGCCGTCGTTCTCCAGAGCCTTGTACACCGAAAGCACTTTGCGCTTGCTGCCGATCATGCCGATGTAGCGCGCGGGCGTGCGAACGGCCCAGCCGAGCACGCGCATATCCTCTTTGTGGCCCCGCGTGACGATAATCAGATAGCTGGCCGCGTTGGGCCGGATTTTCTCGAAGGCGTCTTCGTAAGTCGGATAGATCTCCTGCGCCATAGGGAAGCGCTCGGGATTTGCGAAGGCTTCGCGGTCGTCCACGACCGCAATGCCAAATCCCGCCGCGCTGGCTGCTTTAGCCACGGCCATCGAAACATGCCCGCCTCCGAAAAGATAAAGGACAGGTTGCGGGAGGATCGGTTCCACGAAAATTTCCAGCGTGCCGCCGCAGATGAGGCCATTGTCGTAGGTCGCCTCATTGTTCAAATTGAAGACCATCTTGCGCGGCGCTTCTTTGTGCATCACTTCCTTCGCGGCGGCCCATACCTCGGCTTCGACGCAACCTCCGCCGATCGTTCCTGCAATCGAGCCGTCGTCGCGCACAATCATCCGGGAGCTTTCGTAACTCGGGATCGAGCCGTTGGTGTGCACGATGGTCGCGAGCGCCCCGCGCTGTCCAGCACGCCGCATTCTCACGATTTCTTCGAAGAGGTCCACGCTTTGCCTCAGCCCTCAGCGTACGGCTGCCCCCTGGCAGTGTCAATCCACGTCAGGCCCGTGAAGGCGCTTTCTGGACACCCTGTCATCAGGATGTTACCTTGCGATTCTCGGACCAAACCAGGGGGCGCGATGAAGGCGATTCGATTCCATCAGCACGGAGGGCCGGAGGTGTTGAAGTATGAGGACGTTCCAGAGCCCGCTCTCCGCTGGAATGAAGTGCTTGTGCGGGTCAAGGCTTGTGCGCTCAATCGTCTCGATCTTTGGGTACGCGCCGGCTTGCCGAATGTATCTATTCCGCTGCCGCATATTCCCGGCAGTGATGTGTCCGGCGTCGTGGAACGAATCGGAGCCGAGGTAACGACGGTCAAAGTCGGCCAAAAAGTGGTTCTCGCACCGGGGGTGACGTGCGGCAAGTGTCCTGCCTGCATTTCCGGACTCGACAATCGTTGCCGCCAATTCACCAATCTGGGCTACATGATCGATGGCGGATGCGCCGAATTTGTCCGTTGCCCGGAACTGAATTGCATGCCGTATCCAGAAAACCTGTCGTTTGAAGAAGCGGCGAGCATCCCGCTGGTTTTTCAGACGGCCTGGCACATGCTGGTCTCGCGCGCCGGACTTCAGCCAGGGGAAGACGTGCTGATTCTCGGAGCAGGCAGCGGCGTCGGCAGCGCCGGGATCCAAGTGGCCAAATTCTTCGGCGCGCGCGTGATTGCCACGGCTGGCACCGATGAGAAACTGGCGAAAGCGCGCGAGCTGGGCGCGGACCACGTCGTCAACCACAGAACGCAAAAAATCCGCGATGAGGTGCGCCGCATCACGAACAAGCGCGGGGTAGACGTGGTCTTTGAACACGTTGGCACGGCTACCTGGAACGAGAGCGTGGCAAGCTTGGCTCTCGCTGGCCGTTTGGTGACCTGCGGAGCAACCACTGGCTATGACGCCAAGATCGATCTGCGTTTTCTTTTCAGCCGCCAGCTCTCCTTGCTCGGATCGTATATGGGAGCCAAATCGGAATTGCTCACGGTTATGAAACTTGTTGCCGCCGGCCGCTTCAAGCCCATCGTCGATCGCGTCTTTCCGCTCCCGGAAGCCGCGAGAGCCCATGCGTATCTCGAAGAAGGCTCGCAGTTCGGCAAAGTGGTCCTCGCCGTGTAGCCTATTCGGCCGGGAACTCTGTTATTCTCTCCGCATCGCGCGCGAAAAACGGAACGCACTGAACATGGCTAGCTGGCAGGCATATCTTGCGGCAAAAATTGTCAGATGGAGAGTGAAACGAAGACTCCGCGGCGTCCGGGACTACCGCGTCGCGCGCAAGATTCTCCGTCCTGATCCCTATCGAGTGCCCCCGGACGTGCATATTTCTCCCGCCCAGATCGGCGGCGTTCCCTGCGAGTGGGTGGAAGGAACGGGCGCTGCGACCGCGGTTTTGTTGTATTTGCATGGCGGCGGCTATTTTGGCTGTTCGGCGGAGTCGCATCGCCCGATCACGGCAGCGTTTGCGCGTCAGGGATTTCGTGTCCTTGCGCCAAACTACCGTCTCGCGCCGGAAAATCCGTTTCCCGCCGCGGTTAATGATGCGGTTGCCGCGTATCGCGGTCTCCTCGGCGCAGGATATTCGCCTGCGCAAATCGTAGTCGCCGGCGATTCTGCCGGCGGCGGCCTCGCGCTTTCTCTTCTGCTTGAGCTTCGCGATCGGGGGAATCCACTTCCTCGAGGCGCCGCCCTTTTTTCGCCCTGGACCGATCTTGCCGCGACCGGCGAATCCATCCTTACCAATGCCAGGCGCTGCGCCATGTTTCATGGACCGGACATCGGCATCAGCGCGCGCTATTATCTGGGAGAGATGGACCCGCGCAATCCTCTCGCTTCTCCGCTCTATGCCGATCTCGCCGGGCTTCCGCCGCTTCTGATTCATGTGGGCGCGGATGAAGTTCTGCGCGATGATTCCACGCGTCTCGCGGAGCGCGCCCGGGCCGCAGGCGTGCGCGTCGAGCTAAAAGTGTGGCCAGTTGTGCCGCATGCCTGGCAGCTCGCGCCGCACCGCATTCCGGAAGCGCGCCAGTCCCTTCGGGAGAGCGCAGAGTTTCTCGGGAAACTGGCGGCTCCCGGAGCTTTGAGCATGGTGCCGGAAGCCCGATGAGCGAAAACGCCCAACAAGGCACTCAGCCGGAAGAAACAGCCGTCGATGTGCTCATTATTGGCGGAGGCTTTTCTGGACTCTGCATGGCCATCAAGCTCCGCGAATCCGGGATGAATTCGTTTCTGCTCATTGAGAAGAGCGAGGACATCGGCGGAACCTGGCACGACAATCGCTATCCCGGCTGCGCCTGCGATATTCCCTCGCATCTGTATTCTTTTAGCTTCGAGCCCTCGCCCGATTGGTCGCGCATGTATCCCGGCCAAAGGGAGATCCACGATTATCTGAAACGCTGCGTCGAACGCTACGAAATTGCCTCGAACATCCGCTTGAATACGCGGTTTCATGAAGCGATTTGGGATGAGTCGGAAACCGTCTGGCACGCGGCCGCTGGTGAAAGCATGCGCATCCGCGCGCGCGTCCTCGTCTCCGGCATCGGCGGCTTGCACGTCCCGCACTACCCCGAACTGAAGGGGATAGAGAGCTTTTCCGGCCCGCAATTTCACTCCTCCAACTGGAATCACGCCGTCGAGTTGGCCGGCAAGAACGTCGCCGTCATTGGCACTGGCGCAAGCGCTATCCAGTTTGTCCCGCAGATCGCGCCGCGCGTCGGCAAGCTCTATCTTTTTCAGCGCACTCCGCCGTGGATCGTCCCGCGCATGGATTTCGCCATGGCGGAAAAATGGAAGCAGCGGTTCCGGCGCTTCCCGCTCATCATGCGTGCGTTTCGGCAATTTATCTTCTGGCGCCAGGAATTCCGTGTCCTCGGTTTCCTCGGCAATCGTTTCGTTCGGAGAAAGGCCACAGAAATCGCAACACATCAACTGGAGAAACAAGTCCAGGATCCAAAGCTGCGGGCGGCTTTGAAACCCAATTACGAACTGGGCTGCAAGCGCGTCCTCGTGTCCGATGACTTCTATCCTGCGCTGACCAGAACCAACGTGGAATTGGTCACGGACGGCATCGCGGAGGTGCGCGGCGACAGCATCGTCACGGCCGACGGCGTCGAGCGCCCCATCGACGTCTTGATCTTTGGAACCGGCTTTCGCGCCACCGAGCCTCTGATCGGCATCCGTCTGGTCGGCCGCGACGGTCTGGAAATCCATGACGCCTGGAGAGAGCGCATGAGTGCGTATCTGGGCGTGACCGTCGCGGGCTTTCCCAATCTATTTTTGCTTCTCGGTCCCAACACCGGCCTCGGACACAATTCCGTAGTGCTGATGATCGAAGCGCAGGTTCGCTATGTGATGAGCTGCCTCGCGCTGATGAAGCGCCAGAAGAAGCGCGTGCTCGAAGTCCGCCCGGAAACGCAAAAGGAATTTGTCGAGGACATCCATCGCCGCCTCGAGGGCACTGTCTGGCAATCCGGCGGCTGCCGCAGCTGGTATCAGGACCCGCGCACCGGCGAAAACACCACGCTTTGGCCCGGTTCGGTCGTCGCGTATGCCCGGCGTACAAAATCGGTCTCACCAGCCGATTACGAATTGACGTAGCGGTCGCTGAAAAACCGGCCGCGCTTCGCTTGTGACCGCTCTACGCCTTTCTGAAAATGATGGTAGAATGGGGATTATGAGCACATCGCTCGGCAAGCACGTCACACTGACCAAGCCCGATGACTTCGGCAGCCTGCTCGAAGACGAAGGCATCATCTTCACCACGCTCGACAAAGCCGTAAACTGGGCGCGCAAAAGCTCGATTTGGCCTCTCGGATTTGGCCTCGCTTGCTGCGCCATCGAAATGATGTCGATGGCCGCTGCCCGCTTTGACGTCGCCCGTTTCGGCGCCGAGGTTTTCCGTCCCTCGCCGCGTCAAGCCGACTTGATGATCGTCGCCGGCCGCCTCTCGCAAAAAATGGCCCCGGTTATCCGTCAGCTCTACGATCAAATGCCCGAGCCCAAGTGGGTCATCTCCATGGGCGCCTGCGCCACCTCCGGCGGTGTCTTCAACAACTACGCCATCGTCCAGGGCTGCAATCAGGTGATTCCTATTGACGTCTACGTCCCCGGATGTCCGCCGCGCCCCGAGGCCGTCCTCTACGCCATCCTCCAGCTCCAAAAGAAGATCGACAACGAAAAGGGCTCCTTCAAGCGCGCCCTGAATCTCGATTAGTAGCAGACATTTCCTTTCGCGCTTTGTTGCGCTTCCCGATGTCAAAGCTCGTGGCGACGCCCTCTCGGATTCTCCTGACAGTATTCCTCTCCCTACTCCCACTGCTCTGTGGCTGCCGAACTGGAAGGACCAGTGACCGGCGCACGCCGGTTTCCGCCTCCCGATGGACCCTGGCCTGGAGCGACGAATTCTCCGCCCCGGACGGCTCCTCCCCCGATCCCGCCAAATGGACCTACGACCTCGGCGGCAAAGGTTGGGGCAACCACGAACTCGAGTCCTACACCAACCGGCCCGAAAACGTCCACATCGAAAGAGGCTATCTGGTCATCACTGCGAAAAAAGAAACCTTCACCGGCGCGGATGGCATAGCCCGCGACTACACTTCTGCCCGTCTGAAAACGCAAGGCCACTTCGCTCAAACCTATGGCCGGTTCGAATCCCGCATCAAAATCCCGGAAGGGCAGGGGATGTGGCCCGCGTTCTGGATGCTGGGCGAGGACATTTCCCCGGCCGGTTGGCCGAAGTGCGGCGAGATCGACATCATGGAAAATGTTGGCAAGGAACCTCGAGCGATCCACGGCTCGCTGCATGGGCCCGGCACCAGCGGCCCAACCAGCGACCTGACCTCCACCTTCCAACTTCCCGCAGGCCAGAACTTTGCGGGCGACTTCCATCTTTACGCGGTCGAATGGGAGCCGGACATTGTCCGTTTTTACGTCGACTCTGACCTCTACGCCACCTTCCATTCCTCCGACTGGCCCGCCGGCGGGAAATGGGTATTCAACCATCCGTTCTTCGTTATTCTGAATGTGGCGGTAGGCGGCGACTGGCCCGGCCCGCCCGACTCCTCCACCAGATTTTCGCAATCCATGCTCGTCGATTACGTCCGCGTTTATACTAAGCGCTAGTTTTAACCACCGGATTGCTCCGGTGGATTTCTTCCTTTCCCAGGGAGATTTGCGCATCATGTCGACATCCGCTGATCCAGCACGCCAACTCCTTCGCCACACCGTGGCCACGGTCGCCTATCGCGGCGGTAAGGCCCTGCGCGGCGCTCCCGAAGCTTTCGCGGCATTCACCCTTGCCGGCAGCCCGCGTACACCGGCGAATATCCTCGCGCACATGGGCGACCTTTTCGACTGGGCTCTGTCGATGGCGCGTGGAGAGACTGTTTGGCACGACTCGAAGCCGCTCACCTGGGACGCCGAGGTCGCACGATTCTTCAACGCGCTGAAGAATTTTGATGACTATCTCGCAGCCTCCGAGCCGTTGCGCTCTTCCGCTGAAGGTTTGTTTCAGGGGCCTATAGCAGACGCCCTCACTCACGTTGGGCAGCTAGCCATGCTGCGACGACTCGCCAAGTGCCCGATCAAAGGCGAGAACTATTTCAAAGCGGAAGTCACCGCGGGCCGCGTCGGGTTCGAGCAGGCTGCCCCGCGCCGCGAATTTGACTGACTCGAACAGTACCTTCTTAACGGGCTGCCAGGGAGTGCTAAAGGGCCGCTTACGCCGGCGGCATCGTTTCTGCCAGGCCTCCGGGGAATTTGGAGATAAGCGCGGTTCCTCTGGACCAGTTCAGACGGCTTCCGGGAGCATTGTGGTCTTTGCGGACATATGCCATCCCAATCGCATGGGATAAAAAGGACGGGACCGCCGCGCGCGTTACAATACCCGCTTCCTTTCCGTCCACGGTCAATGTTTCCCCCGCATCCGGGGCGCCTGGGCCATCAAAAATAAGATCGACCCTCCGCCGGTTCACTTGCCCGCGCGAGCGCACGCGTTCCACGATCTCCTGGCCCGTGTAGCACCCCTTTGTGTAACTGATATGGCTCGCCTCTAGCCCCGCTTCATGCGGAATCTGCTTTTCGCCGAAGTCGTACCCGAACCACGGCACGCCTTGCGCAAGCCGCTCGGCGCTCAGAGCCGCGTAGCCCATTGGACCGCCGCCATGCTTCTCGACGCTTTCCAAAATAATCTGCCACAGGTTCGCCTGGGACTCTTGCGCCGAGAGAAACTCGCAACCCGCAACGCCGCCGGGAGAACGCTTTGTGATCCAGCAGGGAATTGACGCCACCGCGCATTCGATGCGGCTCAGCTCCTGAAGCGCCGAAAGATCGACGCCCGTAAGTTCCTCGGCGACGGCCGCCGCCTTTGGTCCCTCAATCGCCAGCGTCCCCGAGCGGTGTGATTCATCGGTCAGCGTCACATCATCCATGATGATGTACTTCTCGATCGTTTCGATGAGCCGCTCTCGAATCATCGCGTAAGAGACGCAGAAAAGGCGATCTGGCAGTCCGTATGTCTCCATCTCTGCGAGGATGTGTCCCTGCGGATTCAGGAGCAGCGACACGTTTCCCTGGCCCGCCCCAAGGTCCTTGATGTTATTTGTGAGGATGGCATTCAAATAGCGCACGCGGTCCGGCCCGGTGAAAGTCAGGTAGGCACGGTAATTCTTGTCAACCAGTGCAACGCTCTTGCGCGCAAACTCTTCCTCGACGCGCGGGTCCATCCAGTGACTCGGCAAGAGGCAGCCGAACCACGTTCCCACGGTCGCGCCGGCGCTTTTGTGCAAAGCCGCGAGCGGCGTTCGAAGCGCGCCGCTGGTTTCATCGGTCTCCATGCGTCCCCTTCCCTTACCAGCTTAACAAAGTGAGAGTCTCGCGGCGCGCGATGCGTTCCTGGATCCACCGGACGCAATGATATACTTCGAGCCTATGACCGACGCCGTGCCCACCTTCGACGCCGTTTCGCAAGGACTCATTCACATCACCATTCCGGTGGGAATGCTGCAGTGCAATTGCTCGATCATCGGGGATCCCGTCAGCCGCGAAGCGCTCGTGATCGATCCGGGCGACGAAGTCACCCGCATTCTGGAGCTCCTTGGCCGGCACCGGCTGACGGTCAAAGCCATCGTCAGCACGCATGCCCACATCGACCACGTGGGGGGGCTCAGCAAACTTCGCCAGTACACCGGCGCTCCCATCCTAATGCATCGCGACGATCTGCCGCTCTATCAGGGGATGGAAGTGCAAGCGGCATTCCTCGGCGTGCCGACACCGGAAATCACGGACGTGGACCAGCTTTTGAAAGAGGGCGACGCACTGAGTTGGGGTTCGTTCCAGGCCAACGTCATGCACACTCCCGGACACACGCCGGGCAGCGTGTGCCTCTATCTGCCAAAGGACGCCGGCTCTGTCACCATTCCCGCTCCACGCCTTTTTGCGGGCGACACGCTTTTTGCAGGCAGCATTGGCCGCACCGATCTGTGGGGCGGTTCGATGGACCAGATCACGGACTCGCTGCGCGGCAAGCTGTTGCAATTGCCCGACGAAACGATCGTCTATCCTGGACACGGTCGTTTGACCAGCATCGGCCAGGAGCGCAACACAAATCCTTTTCTGATCAATTCCTGAATGCTTCCGGTTTCGTCTCCGCGCACTTTGTAGCCTCCACGCCGTCCCCGGCATCCAAGCGAAAAATCATGACTAACGGAAAAAGGAGATTTTCATGCGATATCGTCTGCTCGGCAACAGCGGCCTGCGAGTTTCCGAAGCCGCCCTTGGCACCATGACCTTCGGCGAAGACTGGGGCTGGGGGGCGCCCAAGGATGAAGCCCGCAGGGTCTACGACGCCTACCGCGAAGCCGGCGGCAATTTCATAGACACGGCTAATGTCTACACCAACGGCGCGAGCGAATCCTTCCTCGGCGAATTTATGAAGGACCACCGCCAGAGCGTGGTGCTGGCCACCAAGTACTCCAACGCCTTTCCCGGCACGGACCCGAACGCCGCTGGCAACCAACGAAAAAATATGGTCCAGGCTGTCGAAGCAAGCCTCAAGCGTCTAGAAACTGACTACATCGATCTTTACTGGGTTCACATCTGGGACCAGATCACGCCGGTCGAAGAGGTCATGCGCGCGCTGGACGACCTGGTTCGCCAGGGAAAAGTGCTGTACGTCGGTATCTCGGACGCCCCAGCCTGGTGGATTGCAGGAGCCAACACCCTCGCGCAACTTCGCGCCTGGACGCCGTTCGTCGGCTTGCAAGTCGAGTACAGCCTGATCGAGCGCACCGTCGAGCGCGAGCTGGTCCCCATGGCAAGAGCGCTGAACCTCGGCTTAACCGCTTGGTCTCCGCTCGCCGGGGGCGTTCTCACCGGCAAGTACCACGGCCACGATGCCTCCCCGGAGCCCGGGCGCCTGAGCAACCCCATGCTGAAGGATTTCCTGCCAGAGCAACAGCGTGCCGACCGCGTTGTCGCGGCAGTCAAGTCCGTGTCCACGGAAACCGGCGCCAGCATGGCGCAAGCCGCGCTTGCATGGCTGCGCTCCCGCCCCGTACCGGTCATCCCCATTATTGGCGCGCGAAAGCTCTCGCAGCTGCACGACAATCTCGCCAGCTTCGATGTGAATCTCTCCGCCGCTCAAATCAAGACGTTGGACGACGCAAGCGACATCGACCTCGGCTTCCCTTACGCCATGTATGCAAAACCCTTCGTTCGCGCCATTGCCTACGGCGGTCTCCGCGACAAGATTCTGGCCTAGTCCATTTTCTAGCGGTCTCCTGCATTTCCGTCGCGCCGCTCTCTCGCGCGTTTTAGCTCTTCCATCACCGATTGCACGAGCTGCTTCGCGTGCTCGAGCTCCTGCGCGATGATCCGCAAATCCATGGCAGGCACCATCGGGTTTCGGTGGCTCGTGCAATAGACGCCGTGTTGTCCGACAAGCACCAGCGCATTGGTCATGCGGTCCAGCGAGACGGCGAGCCGCCCGCGCTCGCGCCCGTACATCTGCTCAAAGTGCTCCAGCTCTTCTTTGTATTCATCAAATGCATTCATGGATAGCAGTCCTTCTCACTTCGGGGGCTTTCAGGGGCCCCCAGACGGTTGCACTTCGGGCACATACAACACGCACCAAACTTTACCGTATGCGGTGCAGGGAACATAATCCGCTGAAGCCATCTGGAGGCCTTTAGCCAGCTCCCCGCGGTGCTATGCGTGGGTTTGGCGGCAAGCAGTTGGGCTCCGCGGTACGAGCTTGGGAAATGATTCGGCTGGAGCAATCTGACAATGCGACGATCCGACCTGGTGCAGCACAAGGAAAAAGAGAAAGGCGGGGTAACGCGCACCTCGCAAATAGTCTTTGGCGAGCGGCAGCATCTATTGCGTGTCCTCGATTCGCTGGAAGGCACGGACTTGCCGATTGCCCGCCTCCAGCAGGAGCGCCGCATTCTGGAAGACCTGATCCACGCGCGAACCCGCGAGCTAAACCAGATCAACACAGCTTGGGACGAGAAAATTGGCCTGGTTCTCAGTGCCGACGCCAAGCCGGAAATGCTCGAAAAACTGGTCAAGCAAGCGCCCGAAGAAGATTTCTATTTGCTCCGCCTCATTAGCGAGCATCCGCGCGCCAACGCCAAGACCTTGAACAAACTGGCCAAGCATCCCTACGGCGCGATCCGAGAGAATGTTGCGCGTCATCCCAATGCCGATGCCGGCACGCTTACCTGGCTCAGCAAAGACCGCAGCCAGCCGCTGTGGTACCTTGTCGCGTTCAATCCCAATACTCCGACGCCGCTCCAGCGCCGTCTCCGCGATCGGCTGAAAAAACTCGGCGAAAACCAGCTCTCCCGATAGCCAACTCACTAGTCACGGTGCGCAAAGCCTGCTCTGAGTCTTTCCGAGGAGCGCGGCTCTGTACCGTTTTCTTGCCCGAACTCCCGACCAGTTCTCCTGGCCCGAACTCTTTCGGCCCTCCGCGTCTCGCTTGTTTTTCCAGCTCCGCCTGACCTATAGTCTCGGCGACTCTTGCAATTGGTGTCCATGGAGGGAATACATGGTCATTCCTCGCGAGGTGATCATGACGGAAAGGCTGCCTCGGTCCATCACCCGTTTGCGTTTCCGGTGGAAGGCCGGTTTCTCGCTGCTCGGCCTGACCTTGGTACTTGGTTTGCACCCTTCGCTGCCGGCTCAGACCGACGACACCTATCAGGCGCGCAGAAAGCTGGCTTTCTCTCTCTTTGAAGGCAATAAACTGGTGGATGCGCGCGCCCTTCTTGAAAGGCTTCACACGGAAAAACCGGACGACGTGCCCGTGCTCGAGCGCCTCAGCTTTGCGACACTAGCCCTTTCGGCCACACTCACCGATCCTTCCCGTCGCAAGCAAGAGCGCGCGCATGCCAGAATACTCGCGGATGAGGCCAAGGCCGCCGGGGACGACAGCAATCTCCTCAAGATCGTGCTGGCAGTTCCGGAGGATGGCGGCGAAATGGCCTTCACCGGGACGGCCGAAGTGCAGGCAACGCTGCAGGAGGGCGAAGCCGCTTTTGCAAAGGGAGATATGGACGCTGCCATAGCCGCCTATCAGCGAGCGCTGGCCCTCGACCCTCATCAATACGACGCGGCGCTTTTCACCGGCGACGTTTACTTCAAGAAAAAGGATCACGAGCAGGCGGACAAATGGTTCGCGCGCGCCGTCGAAATCGACCCCAACCGCGAGACTGCCTATCGCTATTGGGGCGATGACTTGGTTCTCGAGGGGCGCGCCAGTGAAGCGAAGGAACAGTTTATCGCCGCGGTTGTTGCGGATCCTTACAATCAGCGGTCGTGGATGGGGCTGAGCCAGTGGGCAAAAGCGCAAAAGATGATACTCGGCAATCCGCTGATCAACCCGCCGGACAAGATCGAGGACAAGGGCAGGAATCAGACCGCCACGACCATCGATCCTTCCGGATTCGATGCCGGCGCCGGGAAAAACGGCACCGATGCTTGGTCTTCCTACACACTTTCGAAAGCCGCGTGGCACGACGAAAAATTCAAGCAGGAGTTTCCTGCAGAAAAACAATATCGCCACAGTCTGGCTGAGGAGGTGGATGGCTTCCGGGGAGTCATAGAGCGGGTGAGGGTGGAAATGAAAAAGAATCAAATCCAGCAGCTGGATCCCGCCCTGGCCGCTCTCATCAAGCTCGCCGATGAAGGACTTCTTGAATCCTACATCCTGATTAGCCGTGCCGATAAAGGCATCTCTCAGGACTATCCAGCCTACCGCGACGCCCATCGTGAGAAGGTCCACCAATACATCACAGAATGGATGATCCATCCGGCGCAGTGAAGGCCGGCGCTCTTTACGACGTACGCCGGCGGATTGCTCCATCCTGGCGCGCGACGAAGAAAAACTCGGGTATCGCCTGATCCTGACCGCTCCAATTATAATGGCGCAGATCGACGTTACGACCGAATCCGCGATGCAGAAAGGTAGTCAGGATGAATGAAAAGCCAAGCACGGAAGCCCGCCTAACTCCCGCAGAGCAGTCACTCACCGACCTTTGGGAGAAGCACCTCGGCGAGGAGTTCACCACCCGGGACACGGATGCGACGCTTGAGACCATGGTGCCCGACGCTTACGTGAACCACATCCCGGTGTTGACGGGCGGCGTGGGCCTCGGACAATTACGCGTGTTCTATTCCGAGCACTTCATCTCGAAGATGCCTCCCGATACGGAGATCGTTCCGATCTCCCGAACGATCGGCGCGGAGCGGCTGGTGGACGAAATGATTTTCAAGTTTACCCACACTATCGAAATGGACTGGATGCTTCCGGGAATCGCTCCTACTGGCAAGCGCGTGGAGTGCCCCTTGGTGGTCATCGTCCACTTTCGCGATGGAAAGCTAGCCAACGAGCACATTTACTGGGATCAAGCTACAGTGCTCGTGCAGATCGGGCTTCTCGATCCATCGAAGCTGCCCGTCGTCGGGATAGAAACCGCGCGAAAGGTAGCTAACCCCCGCTTGCCCGCCAACCACTTGATTGAGCGGGCCAAGCTTGAGAGCAGATCCTGAGCGTAGGGACGAACGCCGCCCAAAACGGATCCCGCACCGAGCGCGAAGGCCCGAGATAGTAGAATGACGCGACTCCATTCGCTCGAAGAGGTGTCTGCATGGCGAACGCGCAGGCGAGATAGCCGATGACCATCGAAGCGAGGCAAGTTGCCCGGGGATGGCAATCCGTTCCGGCAAAGAAATGGGCGATTCTCGTTATTTCTGCGGTGATGATCGTTCCGTGCATGTGGCACCGGCACATCGAAGCCGGCGACCTCGGCAGCCATGTTTACAACGCCTGGCTCGTGCAGTTGATTGAGAAGGGGCAGGCGCCGGGACTGTACCTCGTCCGGCAGTGGAACAACGTACTGTTTGACTGGATGCTGTTGCACGCTGCCAATGCTGTTGGTTTTGCGGCTGCGGAAAAGATTGTCGTCGCTGCCTGCGTCCTGATTTTCTTCTGGGGAGTCTTCGCACTTGTCGGGGCGGCGAGCGGGCGGCCTCCCTGGTATCTCGCTCCGTCGATCGCCATGCTGACCTACGGCTATGCCTTCAACATGGGATTTCTCAACTACTATTTGTCGCTGGGGCTGGCATCTTTTAGCCTTGCTCTTCTCTGGCGGGGAAGGGGACTCGAGCGTCTGGGGGGACTGCTTTTGGCCCCCTTGATCCTGTTGGCGCATCCCATCGGATTCCTTTGGCTGGCAGGGACAGCGCTCTATCTTCTTCTTTGGACGAAGTTGCCTGGGTGGTGGGCCTTGTCGGCGCCACTCGCCGCCCTGACAACTCTCCTTCTTGTGCGCTGGTATTTGGCGCAGCAGAGCAGGTTTCCTGTCGACTGGGTGCATGACCCGTTTTACTTGATGACCGGTGCCGACCAATTGGCGCTCTACGGCCAGCGCTACACCGTTCTCGGATGGGTTGCTCTCGCCTTTGGTGTGCTTTGTGTTCTGGTGGAAGTGATTGCGCTTCGAGGCGGCACGTGCTTCTGGAAGTCCGTGAGGTTTTCGGCTGAGTTGTACCTCCTGGCGCTCGTGGCTGTCGCGCTTCTGCCTGAAAATCTGCGCCCATCCATCTCGGGCGGCTGGATCGGCCTCTTGGCCTCGCGTCTGACGGCGATTACCGCCATTTTTGGATTGTGCCTGATGGGCTGCTTGAAGCCGAGGAAATGGCATCTCGCGGGCTTCGGGGCCACGGCGGTCGTCTTCTTCGCTTTCTTGTACCAGGACACACTGGTCTTGAATCGCATGGAATCCACGGCCGAAAATCTGGTCAGCCACCTGCCCTTCGGCACAAGAGTCATTGCCACAATCTGGGCGCCTCCCGGCTCGCGGGTCTCTTTCATAGGGCACATCGCCGATCGTGCGTGCATCGGACATTGCTTCAGCTACGCGAACTACGAGCCTTCCTCCGGTCAATTTCGTATTCGAGTGCATCCTGGCAGCCCGGTCGTCAGCGCATCGGACGACGACAGCGAAGACATGCAGGCAGGCATGTACGACGTCGAAGACGAGGACCTGCCGCTGGAGCAGATTTTCCAGTGCGATGAAAAAGACCTGACGAAGCTCTGCATCCGGGACCTCGCTTCCGGCGAAAAAAATGGCCGCCTAGGCTACAAGCCGCCCGCCAGCGACTGACTCCGGCAATTTTCGAGCGCGGCCGCTCGGCTGCCGCTCTTCTTGCTCTGTCCCCCTTCCCGCATTTCCCCCGCTCAATGACCGCCAAAATGGCAGTAGACAAATTGGCTCTTGCAGCAGGCCAATTTCGTGTAAAATTGGATCAGGGTGAGAGACAATGTTGCCACTTCATCTCCAGCCTGAGAGCCACGTCCCGCTGTATGTCCAGCTTCGCGACCAACTGCGTTCGCTCGTGCACGCGGGCGATCTGCGTCCGGGCGACCGCATTCCCGCCAGCCGCGAGCTGGCCACCATGCTGGGTGTCCATCGCACCACGGTGGCGAATGCTTATGCTGAGCTTGAATCCGAAGGCCTCATCCAGGGACACGTCGGCCGCGGCACCTACATCAAGGGCAATGGAAATGGCCTGAAGCTTACGCCGCCCCCGCCGCCTGTTCTGAACGGAAGCGAAGGCCTTCGCTGGGAGCTGCTCTTTGCCGATGAACGCGGCGAAGAAGCGCTCAGCCGGCTTACCGCCAGCGCTCCTGAAAATGCGCTGTCTTTTGTGATGGCGCGCCCGGCGGAGGAATTCTTTCCCGTCGACGAATTGCAGATCTGCGTGAACGCCGTTCTGCGCCGCGAAGCCACCGATGTCCTAAAGCTCGGACCTTCGGATGGCTACGGTCCGCTGAAAGAAGCCCTTCTCGATCACCTGCGCGGCGACGGCATTCCGGCCAAAGACGAGAATCTTCTCATCACCGACGGCTGCCAGCAGTCTCTCGACATTATCAGCAAAGCTTTTGTGCGGCCCGGCGATTCCGTGATTCTCGAAAATCCAACTTACCCCGGCGCGATGGCGATTTTTCACGGCGCGCGTGCGCGTTGTCTCGGCGTGCCGATAGAAACTCGCCCCGAACCAGGAACCGCGCTGGGCCTCGATCTTGAGGCTCTCGAAGCCACGCTGGCCGCAAACCGCGTGAAGCTGATCGTGCTGACGCCCGATTTTCAGAATCCCACTGGCACGTCGATGCCTTTGGCGTCGCGCCGCAAGGTGCTGGAACTTGCCGGCCGCCACCAGGTGCCCGTTGTCGAGGATCACATTTACGCGCGGCTCCACGCGCGCGACGACCGCGTACCTTCCCTCAAACAGCTTGATCGCGCCAACATCGTGATTCACATCGATAGTTTTGCGAAGGTGGCCTTCCCCGGGTTGCGCGTGGGCTGGATCGTCGCACCCGCGACCGCCATCGAACGTCTGCGCATCGTGAAACAGACTACCGATCTGCACACCGACCAGCTCGCGCAGGCCACGCTGGCGGAATTTCTCCGCCGCGGACTTTTCACAAAGCATCTCGCCAAAATGCGCAAAGTCTATGCCTCGCGGCTTCTGGCTTTGGACGAGGCGCTCCAGAAGCACATGCCCGAGGGTACGCGCTGGACGCGGCCCGACGGCGGAATGTGCTTGTGGCTCGAACTGCCTCCGGGCTTTGACGCCAGCGAACTCTTGATTCACGCCAAGGAGCGAGGCGTCCTTTTTGCGCCGGGGCGCTATTTCTACGTGCAGAATCCCTTGCCCAACACGCTGCGTCTCGGCTACGCGGGTCTGGATGAAAAGCAAATCGCTCGCGGCATGGCGACGCTCGCGGATCTCTTGCGCGTTGAGATGCGCAAGCGCCAGCGGGGCGTGCGGCGCGCGGAAAGAAGCCGCGTTGCACTGGTGTGAGAAGAAGAACGGAAGCGGGGCGGTCGAGAAGAAACGAAGAAGGAAAAGCGGAGAGGCTCGCGGAATTTGACGGACACAATCACATTAGCGCCGAATCCGGCGAACAAGTGTTTTGGCTGCGGCGGAGCGAACGAGCAGGGCATGAAGCTGACGTTTGTGCAGGACAACGTCAAACGCCGTATCGTGGGAAAGTTTATTTTGGGCGAGGCCTACCAGGGCGGCGGAGGAATGGGCCACGGCGGAATTATCGCCTTGCTCCTGGACGAAGTCATGGGCAAGGTCTGCCGCTTTCGCGAGTTGCGCGCCGTGACGGCGGAGCTCACGGTTCAATACTTGAAGCCCGTCAAGGTGAATGAAGAGATTATCGTGGAAGGCTACGAAAGGGAAGTCAAAGGACGCAATCTGTTTCTTGTTGGCGAGATTCGGAACAATGCCGGCGACTTGCTGGCGCGAGGCGCGGGAAGGTTTGTTGTGATTGGCCAGAAAGAAAAGGCCGCGGCCGAAGTGCCGGCCTCATAGCACGAGGGGCTGCGCGGCACGTTGAGTTTTGGCGGTGAAACCTACGCCGGGAAAATTGGGACACGAGGAGAAATGATATGGATACGAAGAATGTGAATGGCAGCGGCGGTGCGGACGGCAATGCGAATGAATGGCGGGTCAAGGTCGGACTCGCGGAGATGCTCAAGGGCGGCGTCATCATGGATGTGACGAACGCCGAGCAGGCCAGAATTGCGGAGAAGGCCGGCGCTTGCGCGGTGATGGCGCTGGAGCGCGTACCTTCCGACATCCGTAAAGAAGGCGGCGTGGCGCGAATGGCGTCCATCAAAATCATTCGCGAGATCATGCAAACCGTGACCATTCCGGTGATGGCCAAGGTGCGCATCGGTCATTTTGCGGAAGCGGAAGTGCTGCAGGCGCTCGAAGTTGACTTTATCGATGAGAGCGAAGTGCTGACGCCCGCCGACGAAGAGAACCACGTCTGGAAACACGATTATCGCGTGCCGTTTGTCTGCGGTGCGCGAAATCTCGGCGAAGCGCTGCGGCGTATTGCAGAAGGCGCGGCGATGATTCGCACGAAGGGCGAGGCAGGCTCGGGCAATGTGGTGGAAGCCGTGCGGCATATGCGCACAATCGTCAGCCAGATGAAAAAGCTGACGACTCTGCGCGACGACGAATTGATGCGCGAGGCGAAAGAGCTTGGCGCTCCGCTTGACTTGATTCGCCAGATCGCGAAAACGGGGAAGTTGCCGGTGCCGAATTTTTCCGCAGGCGGAATTGCGACTCCCGCCGATGCTGCGCTGGTGAGGCGGCTCGGAGCCGAGGCGGTGTTTGTGGGCTCAGGGATATTCAAGTCTAGCGATCCGGAGGCGCGGGCGAAGGCGGTGGTGAAGGCTACGACGCACTTCGATGACCCGAAGTCCGTGCTGGAAGCTTCCGAGGAGCTGGGCGAAGCCATGCGCGGGATCGATGTGCGGCAGCTGGAAGAGAAAGACCTGCTGTCGACGCGCGGTTGGTGACCCGCTCGGCTTTTTTGAAGGTTTTTCTTCCTGCTGGCGCAGCATGCTGCGCCAGTGTAACGACGGGCACCGCGCGCCGTGCCCTGGAAGCGCGGACGATGGAGAGAATGGAGTGAAGATCGGGATATTGGCGGTGCAGGGGGATTTTGCGGCGCACGCGGCAATGCTGGCTGGCCTCGGCGCACAGACCGCCGAAGTACGCACGGTTGCCGACCTCGAGGGTTGCGATGGCTTGATTTTGCCTGGCGGCGAGAGCACGACCCAGCTGCAATTTCTGCAAGAGGAAGGGCTGTTTCAGGCCGTGAAGAAATTTGCCGCAGAAGGCAGAGGGGTCTTCGGGACCTGTGCGGGTGCCATTTTGCTGGCGACCGAGGTGAAGAATCCGGCTCAGGCTTCTCTGGGTTTGTTGGACATGAGTGTATTGCGCAACGCGTATGGGCGGCAACTTGCCAGTGACGTCTTTTTCGGTTCGAGCAAGCTGACGGATTCGCCCATGGAAATGGTCTTCATCCGCGCTCCGATCATCGACCGTGTCGGCCCAGGCGTCGAAGTCCTTGCCGAGTACTTAGGCAAGCCAGTTCTCGTGCAGAAAGCCAACGTCATGGCCGCGACGTTTCACCCAGAGCTGACAGAAGACACTGCCGTGCATCGCCATTTCATGAACCTGATCGAGGCCAGCCTGAGGCAGGCCGTTTCCGCGGCGCGATAGCGGGTCGGATTTCCGGTCAGCTCCTCAGGCAACGGTCGCTCTGAAGTCCGGCGCCCGGATATCGAGAGGTGGGCTCCTAAGAGCCACGCCACTCATCTCCTTGTGCGGCCCCAGCCAGACTCTCCCGAGGATCACGAGTAAGCGCATGAGCACACGGAAGTTGCGGGTGTTGCTGGGTCCGCCGAGAGCAGGAGCAAGTTGGCTGAGTCAAGGTGCTGGTCCCTCCTTTTTCTGGAAACTTAAGATAAAAATGTAAGCCATTGAAAAGACCAGGACTCGACCGAGTGGCGGGTGCGGTTCTGACGATTGCCGTTCAGAGGCTGGAGGGCTAGGCTGAGAGGGAGGAAATCGCGGCCCATGAGCGAGCTGAACCGTAGGAAGGTCTTGTTTGTCTGTCTTGGCAACGCCTGCCGCAGCCCTATGGCGGAGGCCATTGCTTTGCGCGATGCGGCGGATGTGATTGAGCCTTCCAGCGCCGGGTTGACGCCACTCGGGCGCATCGAGCCCATGACCAAGCAAACGCTTGTAAAGAATGGGTTTTCGCCCGCTGAGCTGTGGTCCAAGACGCTCCTGGCGGCTGCGTTCGAGACGGCGGACGTGGTGATCAATATGAGCGGGCATCCGAAGGAGATGGCGTTTAAGGGCGCGGCGAAAGTCGAGGATTGGTTGGTCGAAGATCCTTATGGCGCGGATGCCGGGCTTTATCAGAGAATCTTTGAAGATATCGAGCGGCGCGTGGGGGAGTTGGCGGGGCGGTTGAGAAGCGCAAAGGGGCGCGCGGCCAACCAGGGAAAGAGCAAAACGAAGGGCACAGGCAGGCAAGCGAAGCAGTAGAAAGCGTCGAGGAGATGCAAGTTTGCGGAGAGAGAAGACCAGCGTTTCGCAAGAAGACTACTTGAAGGCTATCTGGGAGATGCTCGAGGAGGACCAGACGCCGATCAGCGCCCGGCTTGCGGAAGAGCTGAAGGTGACACCCCCGGCGGTGACCGCGGCTCTGAAGCGGATGACGCGCGATGGGCATGTGCGGGTCGAACGGACCGGGAGAATCGATCTGACGCACAAAGGGCGCATGGTGGCGGAGAGATTGGCTTTGCGGCACCAGCTTGCAGAAATGTTGCTTACGGAAGTGATTGGGCTTTCCTGGGCCAAGGCGCACGACGAGGCCGAGCGGTTGGAGCACGGGATCTCGCCGGAAGTAGAGGCGTTGCTGCTGAAGCGATTTGGAAATAAGAAGACTTGTCCGCACGGAGTGCCAATGCGGGGTGGCGTGGCCAAGCTGCGAAGTCAGGGTGCGGTACTGCTGGCGGATTTGCGGGCCAGGGAACATGCCGAGATCCTCTGTGTTTATGAGAAGGACGGGCAGTTCTTGGAGTTTTTGGAAGGGTTGAAGTTGCGCCCTTCGACGAAAGTGGAAGTTTTGAAGCGGGAATATGACGAGACAATGACGTTGCGGTCGGATGGGCATACCATGCATTTGGGGAAACCGGCGACTTCGAGGATTTGGGTGCGCCGGTTGGCGTGAAGTAATGAGTCGTGGGTAGTGAAGAGTCGAGAATCCTTCCTGAAGCAATCTTTCCTTCGGTCGCTTGTTCCCGGATTCTGACGCCAAGGTCGGGCTGCATGCCGCGCCACCGCATGGGATCCGCGTTAGCTACGTTGATCGAGGAGGATTTTTAGGCGGGCATAGCCGGCTTTGCTTACTGGAAGACGGGCGCCGTCAGAAAGGATTGCGAGGCGGCTGTCTTTTCCGTAGGGCTCGATTCGCACTACCTTCTCGAAATTCACTACGTAGGAGCGGTGGACCCGCACGAACTGTTCTGGATCGAGGCAGGCCTCGAGGCTTGCGATGGTTTGCTGCTTCAAATGCTTTTTTCCTTCGCTGGCCAGAGCGACGTAGTCGTCCTGGGCTTCGGCGTAATCGAGTTTTCTCACGGGGATCAGCGTGACGCGGCTGCCGTCGCGGACCACGATGCGTTCGAGAAACTGTTTAGGTGGGCGCGCGGCGGCGGCGAGGTCCGGAGCTGGCGGCAGTTTTTCGCCCATGCGGGATTTCGCGCGTTCGAGTGCGGCTTCAAAGCGGTCCCGGCCGACAGGTTTTAGGAGATAGTCGACGGCGTGGACTTCGAAGGCGCGCATGGCGTACTGGTCGTAGGCGGTGACAAAAATGACGGCGGTGTCCGTGCCAATCAGTTCGAGCACATCGAAGCCCGAAAGCCTGGGCATCTGCACATCCAGAAAAATGAGGTTTGGCTTGTGCTCGGCGACGGCCTTCACCGCCTCGAAGCCATTTCCGCACTCCGCGAGAACTTCGATCTCCGGATGAGTTTGGATCAATTCGCGGAGAACCAGGCGCGCGAGGTCTTCATCGTCAACGACGAGAGCAGTGATCTTTTTTTCGGGCGTCTTACTCAATTCTTGACCTCTTGAGTGTCCACAGGGAAGGACAAATTCACACGAAAGATGCCATTTTCGGTGCTGACGCGCATATTGGCGTCTTTGCCGTAACGCGCTTCGAGCCGCTCGCGCACATTCCTGAGTCCCAGTCCGCCTTTACGCATGGGCGTGGAATCCGGATCGAAGGTATTTTCAATCGCCAACTGGACGCGGCCGTTGTGACTATGGCCGGAAAGACGGACGGTGCCTCCCTCGGGCAAATTGGCGATACCGTGGGTAACGGCATTCTCGATAAGCGGTTGCAGAAGCAGAGGCGGAAGCTGAAGGGAACTGGAGATTTGCTGGAGGTCCTCTTCCATCAGCAAGCGCGAGCCAAAGCGCACTTTCTCGATGGCAAGATAACGGTGAAGGAGCGAAAGTTCTTCTAGGAGAGGCACGGACGTTTTTTCGCCGAGCCCGAGGGTCATGCGCAGAAATTCGGCCAGCAGAATGCACATTTCGCGGGCTTTGACGGGGTCGACACTGGTGAGGGCGCTGATGGAGTTCAGGCTGTTGAAGAGAAAGTGGGGATTGACCTGCGCCTTCAGGGCCTTCAATTCGGCGTCGCGCGCAAGAATGCTGGTTTCGAGAGCTCGCGCTTCGGCTTGCCGCGATTCCTCGATGGCGAGAATGACGTAATGCGCGGCGACGGAGAGCAGATAAAAGAGAAAGCCGACGCCGAATAATACGGGAACCTGCGGCGCAAAGCGTTCATCCAGTCCGCGAAAGGGAGCGGTTTCTGAAAGGACGTACGCGAGGAGCCTAGCAAATTCGATCCAAAGAAGGCTGATGACCACGGCGGCCACAAGGTGCGTCAGGCGGATGCGCAGGAAAGATCCTCCGCGCAGGGGCGCCGCCTTGCACATATACCACGCAGAAAGACAAACAAACTGGTAGATGAGGCAAAGCGGCAGAACCAGGACGGTGGCGTCCAGCCAGCCGAGGTGGCCGGGGACGGCCAGCAAGTAGTCGAGAATGCCGGCGAGCGGAGTCCAGGCCAGCAGGTAGAATCCGTACCGATTGATCGGTGTGAGCAGCGGATGCATTAGCTGGAAATCCGAAGGCGGCCGGTCATGGAAGGCATGGTGCTTTCCTACGGGTGTCCATTTTTGAATTTCGAGAAATGTGCCTCAGTTTGAGATTTCCAGGCCGCCAAAAATAACGACTCCGGTGACAATCAGTGCTTTTCGCTTTGCGCCCGCGGTCTCATCCACCCTGCTCTGCCTGGTTTTGTCCTCAAAACCTCCGAAGACGGGCAGACTGCGAGAATGCACGGCCCAGGTCTCGGGAACGCGAAGCTCGACGCCTCCGAAGACACAGATAATTTCCAGTACGGCTTCATCGTCGATATTGGCATCGCGCAAGTCGAGTTCCACACCGCCGAAGATGGAGGTGGCTTTGCCAGACTGGAGGTGTTGTCCCGTATAGCGGCGCTCGCAACCGCCAAAAACGGCGGCTGCGTTGAAGGAGGTGTCGGTCTCGCCCGTGAGTTCTGTAAGGTGCCGGCGAAATTTTTCGGCTGCGGACCCCTGCGTCCAGTCGAGTTTGACTTTCTTGCGCAGGAGACCCCGCGTTTCGAGGGAGCCCCAGATCATCAGCAGGCCGATGCCGATGATCGCCAGGGGCCAAAGGTCCGCGAAGCTCAAACGAAGGTAGCCGAACTTGTTGAGCTGAAGCAGGATGCCGGCGGTAACCAGCAAAAATCCAAAGACGCGGTTCGAGGCGGAGATGATATTCATGAATCCGAAGAGCACAAGCAGCAAGGGCCAGAAGTGAAAGACGTAGTCGATTGGAAGGACGCCCATGCGATCCAGCAGCAAAGCGACGCCTACAAAGAGGATGATGAAACCCCAGATGAGTCCCCAGTGGAAGTCGCCATGGAGGACGACCTTTTGAGTTCGATTTGGTTGGTCGCCGGACGGATCCATCAACGGTCTCCTCGAATCGAAACGGAGTGGCGGGAGTTCAAGAGAACGGCACCCGCTACCACGGCCACAAGCGCCAAGAATAATACCAAGATACGCGAAATCAGGGAGAAGTAGTCGATTTGGTGGAAGGCGATAGCGCGTGCGGCATTCAGAACCGACAGGCCAAGAGCGGGAACAACGCTGAACAGTCCTTCGCTAAGTTTTTGGGCCAGCCGTTCGAGCGGCTGGGCCAGGAAAGCGAGGTCGGCAATCAAGCCCAGGAACCCCAGAGAAACCAGAATTCTGCCCATAAGTCGCCTCTTTTCTTGTGTTGCAAGTTGCCGCCCTGCCATGCTCGCCTCCGAATCGGGCAGTTTGTCTGCCCAGAAGCGAGGTTAAGCAGCCTTCGGAGAGCGCGCATTTGCTTTTCGGCAGGCAGGCCGGATTTACCGGCCGGCGGCGGCAAGAGTCGGCGAAAAACGAAGGCCCGGTGAGATTTAAGGCGGGTACAAGACCACTATTGCAAATTAGCCGGATTCACCATAGGGTAGGCGCAATGAATGGATGGCTTTCCCCAGCGCCATTGGCGGCAACTTCTCACGGCGAACGGAGATGCTCTTGAAAATAGAAAATGCAAACGCCAGACATGGCGAACACTGGCGCTGGCTGCTCTATGTAGCGCTTGCGATTGCGGGTGGATTGCTGACCTTTGTGGGAGCCCGCGCTCAGCAAAAGGCAACCGATGAGGCGACCTTCCGCAGACTCATCGACGACTATTGTGCGGCGTGGAGCACGGGCAACGCCGACAATCCAGCGCGCTTCTATGCCAAAGAAGACGGGCTGGTTTTCTATGACGTGGCCCCGTTTTCCTATCACAGTTGGAAGGAATACCACGAAGGAGTGAAGAAGGAATTCTTGGACAGCGCGGAGAGCGTAACGCTGAGCGCAGGAAAGGATTTGAAAGTGCGGCGGCGCGGAACGGTGGCGTGGACGACGGTCTCGATGCATTTATCGGAAAAATCAAAAGATGGTAAGAATTCTGAAACAGAAATACGTTATACCGGAATTTGGGAGAGACGGCCTTCCGGCTGGGTGCTGGTACACGAGCATCTGTCGGCGCCGCTGGGTGGCAGTTAAGACGAAGGAAGCTTGGGAGCGGGCGATGCCGCCCGTGTAAGGCCGATGTTCAAGACGCTGCGGTACTACTGGAACGTTGCTCGCGGGTATCGCTTCCAACCCTGGAAGAGCCCCTACTTGCGTTGGCGATTTGAGACTTTCCTGGGTTCGGAAGCAAGAAACCTGGATGCGCGAAAATTCTTGCGCCTTTCCTGGAAATATCGATCGAACATGGTGAATTTTGTGGATTGGGCTGCGGAAAGGCGCCGTGTCCAGCGCCGCATTCGTCACCACGCTTGAACCCCCCGCTCGTTGTGGCACCGCAATCAACAAGAATACGAGTCGACGCGCCTCGAGGCGTATAATTTGGGTGGAAGGAGGATCCGTTTGTGGGCCAGTTGAAGATCCTCCAGAAGACAGAGGAAATGCACGAAGGGCGCTGGTGGGAGCCGGAAGCCGGCGGACGCGTGCACTGCTACCTTTGCCCCCGGCATTGCCACATCCATTCGGGGCAATCGGGATTTTGTTTCATTCGCGTGAATCAGGGCGGAAAGCTCTATAGCCTGGGTTATGGCGCGCCTGCGGCGCTGCAAGTTGATCCTATCGAAAAGAAGCCGCTGAACCACTTTCTGCCGGGGACGCGTGTGTTTAGCATGGGCACGGCGGGCTGCAACATGGGCTGCTTTTTTTGCCAGAACTGGGATATTTCGAAGTCGCGGCAAGATCAAGTGCGGTCGCAGCCTGTTGCTCCGGAAGACGTTCCTTTGCTGGCGCTCGAACATGGTTGCGATTCGCTGGCGTTCACCTACAACGAGCCGACCATTTGGGGCGAATACGTCATCGATATTTGCAGGGCCGCGAAGGAATACGGGTTGAAAACGGTGATGGTTTCGAACGGATACATCACCTACGAGGCGTTTCACGACATCTATGACCACATTGACGCCGCCAACATCGATCTCAAAGGGTTCACCGAAGGTTTTTACGGGAAGACGACGCTGACGCATTTGCAGCCGGTGCTTGAGACTCTGGAATGGCTGAGGAAAGAAACGAAGGTGTGGCTTGAGATTACAAACCTGATGATTCCGACGCTAAATGACGATCCTGCGGAAACGCGCAGGCTCGCCGAATGGATTTTGACGCATCTCGGGCCGGACGTTCCGCTGCACTTTACGGCCTTTCATCCTGACTTTAAGCTGCAGGACAAGCCCCGGACGCCGCCCGAGACGCTTCACCGTGCGCGGGCGATAGCCCGCGAGACGGGGCTTCACTACGTCTATGAGGGGAACATTTTCAGCGACGGTGCGAATACGGCTTGCCCCGGGTGCGGCGAAGTGGTGGTCCGGCGTTCGTGGCACGATGTTCTGGAAAACCGGCTTGTGGAAGGAGCTTGTCCGAAGTGTCGAGCGATCATTCCCGGGGTATGGCGGAAGACTGGCTGCGCTTCATCAAAAGCGGCGGATTCCGGAGGAACAGCAGGGAATTACGAGCATTTGAATTTGTAGGCGATGGCGATCAGGAGAGAAACCACGAACCCCGTTAAGGGTGGAAAGAATAGAAGCCGGGGCCGACGCGCATTCCGTGGTGCCACGCAACGGGAAAAACCCACCACACGAGCGTACCCAGAATGGCTTGGCCCACGGTGAGCGGGAAAATATTGCGCTCTCGGGAAAAAAGCCAGCTCATGGCTGTGCCGCCGACAAAAGTCAGCGGCACGAGAACCGGATTTGGCCAGTGCAGTGCGGCAAAAGTGGCTCCAGCCACGAGCGCGGCCCCTCGCGGTTCCCGGAAGGCGTAGAGAAGCCGGTTCGTCAGATACGAATTCAGAGCAATCTGTTGCAGCAGACAAAACGCGAAGTAGCTAAAGAAACGCCAGGGTTCCGTGACGCGCGGCGGCACGCGGTGAAAGGCACCAAGCCAAAAACCGGCCAGGCAAGTGGCGAGAATAAAAGCGGCAAAAATGAGGAGTCCTTGGCGCGTAGCGGGCCAGAGATTGTCGGCCCTCCAACCCAGAGTCCTCGGGGTGTCGCGATGCAGTGCGATGCTCAGAAGCAACCAGATCGGAAAGACTATCCAGGAATTGGGCCGCGCGGCTTGGAGCCGCCAGATGTAGCAGGCGATGTACCCAGCCAGCCCGAGCGCTTCGACGAGCGTCAATACGCGGTAACTAGTCTTCGGCATCGGCAGCGGGTGCAAAGAGATTTGGCTCCTCGGACCCGCCGAGCTTCAGCAGGTGCAGCGTGCTCTCGAACAACTGCTCGATTTCCGCTTCGCTGGCAAGCTTTGGCGCCAGCAGCTTTTCCAGATTGAAGCCGAGAAAGCCGCGGTTGATCATCCGCGCGGGCAGCGACGCACGCAACTGCTTCGAACTGAGCACGCCCGCTGTCTGGACTTCTTCAAAGACGGCTCTCCTTACGGGGTCCAGAAAATCGCCGGCATGCAAGAGCCGGCAGATTTCCAGACGCGTGCCTGGCTTTACGAGCACGGAACAGAGCAGTCGCAGCGTGTTGCGTTCCATCTGCTCGCGGTTCAGCGTCTTCGGAATCGGTTTCGTTTTCATGTCAGGAGTGGCGGGGAAAACTTCGCATCTCCACGCACTCCGCGATCATCGTAATTGTGGAATTCACGCTAGATGAGATGATAGTACGGAGAACGAGGTTGTGTTCGCGGGAGTGGCCGGTATGGGAGAGAAGCACCGCGTCGTAATACTCGGCGGCGGATTCGGGGGCTTAAACGCGGCGCAAAAGCTGAAGCGCGCCCCCGTGGATGTGACATTGATTGACCGCCGCAATTTTCATCTTTTTCAGCCGCTGATGTATCAGGTAGCTACGGGGTCGTTGTCGCCCGGTGAAATTGCCGCTCCGTTACGAGGCGTTCTGAGCCGGCAAAAAAACACGCAGGTTCTCTTGGGCGAAGCCGCCGACATCGATCCCGATGCCAAGCGGGTGATTTTGCGCGATGGGGCTGTTTTTCCCTACGATTCGTTGATTGTCGCGACGGGCTCGCAGACCTCTTATTACGGCAAAGAGGAATGGAGGGAATGGGCGCCGAGCCTGAAGTCCATCGAAGAAGCTACCGCTATCCGGCACAAAATTCTTTATGCATTTGAGTGCGCCGAGCGATCGGCGACCGAGCAGGAAGCGCGCGCCTGGCTCACGTTTGTGATTGTTGGCGCGGGAGCTACCGGCATGGAACTGGCCGGCGCGCTCGCGGAGATCGCTAACGAAACTCTGAAGAACGACTTTCGGCGCATCAATCCGCGGGAGGCGCGCATTATTCTTATGGAGGGCGGGGAGCGCGTGCTGAATAACTTTCCCGAGGATCTCTCCTCGAAGGCGGAAATGCTCGTATCGCGGCTGGGCGTCGACGTGAAAAAGGGAGTGATGGTCACGTGCATCGATGCGGACGGGGTCACGTACAAATCCGGCCAAGAGTCAAAGAGCCTGATCGCAAAAACGGTACTGTGGGCGGGCGGCGTCACAACCAATCTATTCGGCAGAAAACTCGCCGAACGCACGAAATCGGAGACGGATCGCAGCGGGCGCATCAAGGTCAGTCCTGACCTGACGGTTTCCGGCTATCCAGATATATTCATCGTCGGCGATCTGGCGCTCTCTCTCGGCGAGGATGGGAAACCGCTGCCGGGTGTTGCGCAGGTGGCCATTCAAGGGGGAGCCTACGCGGCGAAGACGATTCGCGCTCGTCAGAAAGGGAAGAAGGACACGAAGCCGTTTCACTATTTCAATAAGGGAGATATGGCTGTCATCGGGCGCGCCGCAGCGGTGGCCAACATATTTGGATTTCATCTGGCGGGTCTCTTTGCGTGGCTTACTTGGCTTTTTGTCCATCTCATCTATATCGTGGAGTTTCAGAGTCGAGTGCTCGTCTTTGTGCAGTGGGGTTTCGAGTATCTGACTTTCAGCCGCGGCGCGCGCCTCATCACCGGGGTGGCTGCCACCGATTCGTTAGAGAAACCTGGCGCCTTCCGTGACACCGGCGATGGCCGCTAGAAATCTGCCTGGCTCGGGCGAGCGTTACCCGTTGCCCTTATGAATGGCATGAACTGGAAGATGGACAAAGCTGGCAGAATCCTTCTCCCAAAACCACTTGTGTTGCCTGCCGCGGGATCGCAAGGAGGGGGACCCGGCGGGTGCAGAGCCGAAGCCGTGGTGCTAGAATGCACGGTCTGCGAGACAAAAACGGAAGATGCGCTATGAGGGTTTTCCCTTGGTGAAACGAGTTCTGATGGTTTCAGTCCTGCTGGCTGGGATTCTTTTTGTCGTAGCGGTACTCAGCTCTCCAGCCCGACAGCAAAAAGCAGAGGGGCCCGATCCGGCCGTCGAACGCGGGCACAAACAGTTCGCGCAGGCCTGCGGCTTCTGCCATGGCCCTGATGCTACCGGTGCTCGCGGGCCAGACCTCGTGCGTTCGCCGCTGGTGGCCCACGACGTGAAAGGGGATCTCATCGGCAGCGTCATTCATCAGGGCCGGCCGGACAAGGGCATGCCGGCGATGCCACTGACGGATGATCAAGTGAGCGACATCGCCGTCTTTCTTCACGCGCGAGCGACCGAAGCGCTCAGGTCGAACGGCGTACCGCGCGGATATCCCGCGGAGAAGCTGCTCACCGGCAACGCCGATGACGGAAAAGTATTTTTCAATGGCGCCGGCGGCTGTAATCAGTGCCATTCGCCGGCCGGGGACTTGGCGAAAATCGCCAGCAAGTACTCTCCTATCGATCTCGAAGCTCACATGCTTTCTCCCGAGGGCTGGCACACTACCGCGGTCGTCACTTTGCCCTCCGGAGAGCAAATCAAGGGTCCCCTCCTGCACGCCGACGACTTTGTGGTCTCGCTGAAAGATGCTTCAGGATGGTACCGGTCCTTCGCGCGGGACAAAGTGAAGGTTGAACTCGAGGAGTCTCTTCTAGCCCACCGCGAATTGCTCGGCAAGCTCACACAGGCGGACGTTCACAACCTCTTCGCGTATTTGGAAACTTTGAAGTAGGAAATACAGAAACGCAAGTCAAAGGACAGGAGCCGGAATGGTTTTCAACTTCCGTGGAGCGATCGAGAGCGCGCGTGGCTGCAAGAAGCGCAGTGGGAAGAAGGCGGGACCTGGTCTTGCCGGGAAGGGGAGCTGTGCGCTGCTGCCGCTGCTGCTTTTTGCCTTGGGGTTCTATCCGCGGTTTGCTTCGGCGCAAGAACTTGATCCTGCCGCGCTTCTCAAGCCGCCGACCGATACCTGGCCGACGTACAATGGCGACTATTCCGGCAAGCGCTTCAGCACGCTCGATCAGATCAACGCCGGAAATATCAACTCGCTCACACTCGCCTGGGCTTTTCCGACGCACAGCACAACGATCAAGTCGACTCCTCTGGAAGTAAACGGCACTCTCTACTTTTCCGTTCCTGACAACGTCTGGGCGGTGGATGCCCGCTTCGGGCGCAGGATTTGGCACTACGAACGAAAGTCGGAGGGCGATCACATCGGCCATCGCGGCCTGGCCATGTACAAAAACTGGCTCTACTTCACGACGCCCGACGCGCACCTGATTTGTCTCGATGCCAGGGATGGCACGGTGCGCTGGGACATCGAACTCGCCGACCCGAAGCTCGAATATTTTTCAACGATGGCGCCACTCGTTGTGCGCGATCACGTAATCGTCGGCGTTTCCGGAGACGTTACGGACATTCCCGGTTTTCTCGAATCGCTCGATCCCGAGACGGGCAAAATCCAGTGGCGCTGGAAGACGGAGCCCGAACCGGGCCAGCCGGGTTCGGAGACGTGGCCCAAGAACAGCGACGCCATCCTCCACGGCGGCGGCATGACCTGGATGACCGGGACATACGATCCCAGCCTCAATCTCCTCTTTTGGGGCACAGGCAATCCGAACCCCGTGCTGGCGGGAGAGGGACGGCCGGGCGACAATCTCTACACCTGCTCCATCGTGGCCCTGAATCCTGACACCGGGAAACTCGTCTGGTATTTTCAGCCGTCGCCGCACGATGTGCACGACTGGGATGCCGTCGAGACGCCAGTGCTTTTCAACGCCGAATTCAAAGGCCAGCAGCGCAAACTGCTGGCGCAAGCCAGCCGCAACGGATTTTTCTTTGTGCTCGATCGCACGAATGGGGAACATCTGATTACTTCGCAATTCATCGATCAGACGTGGGCGAACGGCATTGACCATCGGGGACGCCCGATCGCGAGGCCCGAAGCCACGCCGACTCCCGATGGCGCGCTTGTCGAGCCTGGTTCAGATGGGTCCACCAATTGGATGGCGCCGAGCTTTGATCCCCAGACGGAGCTGTTTTACGTGAACTGCCGCCGCCTTTTCAGCATTTATTACAATACGGCGGAAGGGAAACCGGAAGGCTGGGGAGGCCGCGACAGAAACTTGTGGGCCAATTCGACGCTGCGCGCCCTCGACTACCGTACCGGCAAAGTTGTGTGGAATCACGAAATCGGCGATGGAGAAAGCATTGCGGGGATTCTTACGACCGCGGGGCATCTCCTTTTCAGCGCTGATAACTCTGGTAATTTGCTGGCTCTCGATCCGGCCACGGGCAAGACTCTCTGGCATTTAAACGCGGGTGGCAAACTGAACGCTTCCCCCATGACCTATGAGCTAGATGGACGGCAATACGTAATCCTTGCAGTGGAAGACGTACTCTACGCCTTTGCTCTTCCCGCGTCTCTTCCATCACGCTGAGTTCGAGCGCGCGAAAAACGGTTCGTTCCAGGGTGCCGGCCGGTATCACACGCGGGGAAGGGAACGCGTCACGCTTCAGAGGAGGTCTGCTTGAACGTCAGGCTTTCGACGGACAAGCCGCGTCTGTCCGCGAGCTGCAATTTTCCAAGAATATTCGAAACATGAAACTTCACCGTCCGTTCCGAAATATCCAGTGCGCTGGAGATCTCCTTGTTCGTCAAACGCCGCATCAGCAATTGAAGTATCTCGCCCTCCCGCGCAGTTAGAAAATGGCCATGCAGAAGCTGCGCATCGAGCAGTGCTTTCGCCTGCTTGACGAAGGCCAGTAAAACTTCGGGAGGCACCCACAGCTGCCCCTTCAGGATGCTGCGGATTGCCTGGGGCAGCTCCCTCTGCCACGCTTTGTGAAGTTCCACGAAGCCGTCGATGCCCCAGGTGAAGAGCCTTATTTTCTCCGCGTGACGGTCGTCGCCTGGCGGAAGAAGTCCGAGGAACTTGCTGCCGGGCGCCAAGGCGCGGCAGCGTCCTGCGAGCGGTCCCAAGTCCGTGTGCAAGGAACACGCATCCAGAAGGAAAAGCCGCGGTGAATTCCCGTGCCGCATCGCATCGGCTTCGCTTGTGGCGGGAGGAAGCGTGCGCACCGGGAAATCTTTGAGGTGAGACATGACTCCGCTGACTGCACGGATGAGCAGGGGATGCGAACTTACCAGCTGGATTGCGATAGCCACTCGCGTTGCACCTTAAAGGCGCACATACATCTAATGGATCTACGGAAATGGTTATAACTAAACCATAATTAAATGAAAGGACTCCGCGCCGCTGTAGGGAATATAGCGCCATTCCGGCGGGATGCAACATGTTTTTTTCCATGGACGGAATGTGTATTTTTCATTCCCGGCTGCCGAACCGCTCCGGCGAGCGCTGCCGGTTGCGCATTTCTCACCGCGTTTCCTCCAGCTATGCTGTACCTCGACCCCTTCTTGAGGGACAGGAAAAGTGACACCACGAATTCCGGCCCAGGCCATTGTGCTCCTGGGCCTTTGCGCATAGGTTCTCGCGCATACGGTTGCGCAAGGCGAAGGCCCGGAGTGGCCGGGTGCGGTTCACGTCGGTCACCTATTTCGACAATTAGAGGCGGGAGCGTGCCGGAGCCGGCATAAACGTGGCACGGCTTCTTGAGGACCAGTCTCTGACGCCAGCAGAGAATTCGTCGTCTGGAGTGCTTCGCGCAGGTGTGTCCGCCGTCGAACTGTCAGCGCCCGAGTATTTCTCGAACAGCGGGAAGAGTTTCCGAAGATCGGCTAAGAGAAGGAGGTTGCGAATGAAGAAAATCAGGCTCGCGGTGTTTCTCGCTTTAGCGGCAGCGGCATTTTTTCCGTCGATTGCATGTTCACAGACCGACCCGGGCGTTCGGTCGGGGCCGATTAATGGGCAGTCGGGGGCCACGGCAACGAGCCCGCTTCCGCTCGCTTCCGTCGCGGCGAACAGCCCCACAGGTTCCCTGGAATTCTTTCAGAACGGCCTTGCGCGCTTCCAGGAAGTAGAGGTCGTTTCAGGCGGCGCCAACAATGGCCTGGGACCGCGGTTTAACTTTAATCAGTGCTCGGGCTGCCATTCGCAACCGAGCATCGGGGGGTCGAGCCCAGCCGCCAATCCCGAGTTCTCAGTGATCGCCAATGGGATTGCCAGCGGGTCAACCAATACGACCCCGTCGTTCCTCACCTCAACCGGGCCAACGCGAGAAGCCCGCTTTCCATTCTTCTTCAACTCGAACGGCAATCCGAACACCAACGCGCCCAACGGCGGCGTCGAGGACATCTTCGTGGTTTCTGGTCTGTCGGGTGCGGGCAATTGCAGTCTTCCGCAGCCCAGCTTTGCCATCGCGCAGTCGACCAACAACATCATCTTCCGCATTCCTACACCCGTCTTCGGCGCTGGCCTGATCGAGAACATCGATGACTCCACATTGATTGCCGTTCAGGCGGCAGCCGCAGGCAATAGTTTGGGGATCAGCGGCACCTTTAACCACAACGGAAACGATGGCACGATCTCGCGATTCGGCTGGAAAGCGCAGAACAAATCGCTCCTGCTCTTTTCCGGCGAAGCCTACAACGTCGAAATGGGCATCACCAACGAGATCTTTGGACAAGACCGACCGTTGCCCGGCGAAGATCAACAGGGAAGCGGGCTTCCTGCAAATTGCCTGAATCTCTCCAAGACCGGGTACCCGGAAGACGCAACGAACTTCACGGTAGCGACCAACGCGGATCCTGCGGCCCAAAACGCCCAGGTTCCTTCCGACATCGTGTTGTTCGCTGAGTTTATGCGGCTGCTTGCTCCGCCAACGCCATCAACGACCACACCCGGCGGCGCGGCCTCGATTACCCGAGGGCAGTCTCTCTTCAGCGCCATCGGATGCGCGACGTGCCACACGGCGACGCTCAGCTCCACGCAACCCTCGAATATCACGTCTTCGCTGGGAAGCGCGCCGGTCGGCGCGTTCTCCGATATCGAGATTCATCACATGGGGACCGGTCTCGCAGACAACGTCTCGCAAGGCGGCGCAGGCGGCGATCAATTCCGCACGGCGCCGTTGTGGGGACTCGGTCAGCGCATCTTCTTCTTGCACGACGGGCGCACCACGAATCTCCTGACTGCCATCGCAGATCACTCGAGCAATGGCTCCGAGGCTACGGAGGTCGAGGAAAACTTTGCTTCACTCTCATCCAGCCAGAAGCAGGATCTTTTGAACTTCCTGCGGTCGCTGTAGTTCTTCGTCACCACCACAGGGCCGGGTGAGGCGCGAAAGTGCCTCGCCCGGTTTTTCTCCTTTTGTATAAAAATCTTGGGATCGAGGGAACTCTCGATGCAGGGTAAAATCACGCGGTCTGCTTTGTGGCGATTTCTAGCAGTTCTCGCGATTCATGGAACGCTGCTTGGGGCGGCTCAGGGCGCCCCCCAGAGTGGCGGCGACTATTCCACCAATCCGGACGCGAAGAAGCTTCCCACCGAGACGATCCTTGTGAAGGGCGCGTGGTCAAGCGCCAGCGATGCGGTGACTCCTCTGCCGGAAGGTGGGCGGGTATCGAGAAATGTCTATAACAACGCGTATTTCGGTCTCGCTTATCCTTTGTCCCCGGATTGGACCGAAAAGTACAGCGGCCCGCCGCCTTCCGACAGCGGATACTACGTGCTCGCGCAAATCCGGCCCGCGGATACATTTACGGGCGAAACCCGGGGCAGCATTTTGATCGCTGCCCAGGACCTGTTTTTCACCCTTGCGCCGGCGGGGAGCGCATTCGAGCTGATCAACTACACCAGGGACCATTTGAACGCGGACTACAAAGTGGAGCGGCCGCCGACGCCGGTCACCGTCGCCGGCCGCTCCTTTGTCCGCTTGGACTACTTTTCTCCCGTTGCCGAGTTGCATTGGCACGTGCTCGCGACGCAAATACGCTGCCACATGGTCCAGTTTGTCTTTACCAGCCGCGACACAAAACTTATTGAAAACCTCATCCAGGACATGAGCGCGATAAGCCTGCCGCCAGAAGCCGGCGCCATTGCGGGGACGGGCGGCGGCGATGCCCCGTTGTGTATCAAGGATTACGCGCGCGACGAAAACATAATAGAGAGAAACGATCCGGTGTTCACCGAGCGCAGATTCAATTCCGTGCCGGTGCGAATCATCATCGACAAAGAAGGCAAGGTGAAGCACATTCACTTTCTCAGCGCTTTTCCCGACCAGGCCAAAGCCATTACGGACGCGCTGGCGGAGTGGAGGTTCAGGCCTTACCTGCGCAACGGACAGGCCGTGGAAGTTGAAACCGGCATTATCTTCGGGCATCCGCCACGGCTGGCCGCACCTCCTCCCTCGCCTGCGGTGAGCGAATGATAGGGTGCAATCTGGGCGCCGCACGAGCCTTCCTGGAGAAGGCACTTCCTGCTGCGGCGCTGCTTGCCTCTTTTTCAGTTGCTGCAATGGGCGCGGACACGATCACCGGCAGTGTGCGCAATCTGAGCCGCGACCAACCCGCGGCGGGCGATGAAGTGATCCTTCTTCGCCTAGATCCGGCAATGCAAGCTGAAGCCCGCGTCAAGACTGGCGCACAGGGTGCCTTCAGTCTCCGTGTGCCGTACCCGGCGAAATCCTATTCCTATGTAGTGCGCGTGATTCATCAGGGCATCGCTTACGATCGGCGTGCCTCGGCCGGCGACGATCTTTCCATTCAGGTGTTCGACGGGGCTCCGCGCGTACACGGAATCAGTGCCAGCATTGAGATCCTGAGAGCCGGAACGAATGACAGGCTGCTGCATGTCTCCGATATGTATGAACTGCGGAACGAATCCAGCCCGCCTGAGACACAAACGGGCGGCCACACATTTGAAGTCTACCTGCCGGCCAATGCCAAGCTTGACTCGGTTCTGGCGGCAGGCCCGGAGAAAATTGGCGAGCAGATCCCGGCGGCGCGCATCCCCGGCGAGCCGGGTCATTATGCTGTCAACTTCCCCTTGCGTCCGGGAGAGACCAAGTTTGCTTTCAACTACGACGTTCCCTACGACGGTCGCGCCATTTTTAAGACAAGGCTTATGTACCCGCTTCGGCAGCTAGCCGTCATGCTCCCGCCATCGATGAAATTCTCGTCGCACTCACCGGCATTTGAACTGCTCGTCACTGGCCGCAACGACTTTCAAGTCCAGACGGCTAACCGGCTCGAGGCAGGCGAAGGCCCGGCGTTTGAGGTTTCGGGCACCGGCGCGCTCCCGCCGCTCGGAGATCCCTCCAAATCGCTTGCACCGCAGGCGCCCCCGCACGTCGCTGGCCCGGTCATCCCCGTACCGGGCCAGCCCGCCTTCGCGCCCTTGGGCAGCATCGATTCGCGCGCCCACCAAGCTCAACCGGCTCACCAATGGATCGTCCTGTGCGGACTGACTGCCGTGCTTCTCACTGCGTGTGCGCTGCTGATTTGGCAGGCACACAAAACAAAAAACGCTTCTCGCCCAAGGAACGCTACGTTGCCGCCCTCACGGGTGCGGCCGTCAGATATCTTGCACGAAGCTTTCCGGCAAGAACTTTCCCGGCTGGAGACGGATAGAAGGCGGGGGCTGATTTCGCGGAAGGAATACACCTCGGCCAAGCTAGCGCTGAAGGAATCGGTGAAGCGCGCTCTTGCCAGAGCGAGTTAGAGCCAAGGAATCTTGCCGGTTTCAGCGGAAAGTCGAGCCAGGGAGGCGGGTGGACCGAACGTCTGCCGGTCCGTTTTGGGTGGTTAGCGGCCGCGTGGCGCGAGACACGGCACTTTCAGCTGGAGGCCGGGAAATACCACAAATCCCCCGTCTTCGTTAACAAGGAATGGACCCGTGTTGGTCTTGCGTTTTCTTAGCGGGGGTCCAGGCCAGTCAGGACTTCCGGCGGACACTGATGGTCCTCCGCCGGTCCCAACTCGCTCAGCGACACGGGCTCCTGAGGAGTTTCCTCTCCGCATTTCGGACAGCGATACAAGAATTTGCCAATATATACTTGCCTGAGTTCCATATTTCCACCTATACCCGGCCGCCAGTCTTCGCCTATTGCTTAGATTTCTTCAGGTCCTCTGTCAGAGGATTCCACACCTCGTCCTCGCTCTTGATAGCTTTCTTGCTGGCGCCTGAGGTTTCGTCGGTCTTAGTGAACTCCACTTCCACTATCTGGATGATTTCGCCGCTTGATAAGCCAGAGTGCCTCGCGGCCTGAATCGCGTCTTTTATCGCTTCCTTATGGTCTGTCAATCGATCCTCCCGGTGCCTGAGTTCCTTTTGGTGCGATCCATTTCGGGGAGAGAGGAGAGAGCAGGTGCCTGTGTTCGTGGCAAACACCTGCTCCGGCGGGGGTGGTTTTAGAAGTTCTGTTTGATACTCTCCGCGAACGCCTTTATCCCGTTCGCATCCATCTGTCCGTTCTGGTGCAGCTCGACGATTTGCTCCGCCGTCAGCGTGAATCCCATAACTTCGAAAGTAGAACCGTTCTCCGTGCCTTGGCTAACCGGGATTCCTTGCTGCCTCAGGCCTATCAAACAGGTATCTAGTTGATGTACGGGCATAAGGTGAGACCGGAGTCGAATCAAACGGCGAGAGGAGAGATAGTGCCCGGTCCCAGCCCTGCTTTCCGGTCAGTATCGCTCGGTCTCGCCATCTGGTCCCATCTTAGAGGCTGCCAATGCGATCCGCAGTCCAATTGTGGACAGATTCGGTAACTGTGGTTGGGCAGCGAAGTTCAGGTTGCCTGCGGCCTCTTTTGCACTCCCGAGCGTTGCTCAGTCGTTTCGAGCCTGAGTTCGAACCAGTCTTGTAGCGCGGGAACATCGCGAAAGGTCTTAGAGTTAACATTTCCGGGAACCGTCATCCAGTACACGGTTGCGCTGTTCGTCAGGCTGTCAATGCACATGCGCTGATGCGTCTCCCTAGCTGCGTCCGGTGCCTTTCTCCCGAGCCACAAGACGGTCCCTCCACCGGATTCATCTATCTGGACGAAACCTCGTTGCAGAGCGACCACTTGAAATGATTGGAGTCTCCCCATGTCCGCTTCCCCCATGCTGGTTTGTACTTCTGTTCCAGCTGGAAAGAATCCGTCTTCGCGGGCCTTTACTGTTGTTCTCTAATGAACACGGGTACTAGATGGGTACTTAAGGGGAAAGAATTTTACTGCGCTCTCTGCCTTTTTGGATTCTCAATTTTGCAAACGTGTTCAGTAAATTCTTTGTCCCGCTGCGCTAGGTAATCCCGCTTCATTTTATCGAGGGATGCGCCAACGAGGGCACCGGAAGGGTGAAACACCCACACGCACTGGGAGCAGCCGTAGCCGTGGAACTCTTGGCTCTCGGTCCATACGAGCTTGCGAGACATTCTGTTCCTTCGCCGTACGCGGATTAGGATTTCGTTTAGGGGTAAACGGGGACGATTCTCAACCCACCTTATCACATGCCCAGCGCCCGTGCGCACCTGCCAGCCGAAAAACTAGCGATGCGGCCAACACTTCGGCACGTCCTTTGTACCCGCAGCACCGGGAATGGCGCAGACCGTGAACCAGTCGCTCTTTTTGTAATCCATTGGACACCTGCCTGTATACCTAGCTTGACCGCATCCAGCGTGCGTATACACTTAAATCTCCCTCCTGGACAGTTGGCACACGTTCGTAATTGGCCATCTTCCGCAGTTATCCAACTAGATGCTTTCCCTTCCCCCTAGGGTGATGCCGGATGAAGAAGAGGCTGCAGCTGATCCGCAAGGCGCACCTCGGATTTGGCGCTGTATTCGCGGTTCTTCTCGTTGTCGGTGTTGTTTCCTATCGCAGCCTTGGGTTGTCGGCGGAAACCGAACAATGGGTGCAGCATACACATGAGGTCCTTGAACACCTCGAAACGCTGAGCTCGGACATCACCAATGTTCAGACGGGTTACACTGAGTTTGCTCTAAGCGACGAGAAGGCATTTCTTCAATCTGCCATCGCCAACCGATCACTCGCCGAACAGGAAGAGAAAACCCTCCAGGCATTGACCGCCGACAATCCCTATCAGCAGCGTCAGCTTGTTAGCCTTCGAGGTTTGACCGAACAGATAGCCGCGCAGAGTCAAACTCTCATTCTCCAGCGCCAGTCGCGCGGTCCCGAGGCGGCCACCGAAATCATTCGACAGAGTATGGACGAGGGGCCCCTGGACGAATTTTGCACTGTCACTCACCGCATGGAGGACGAAGAACAGCGCCTATTATCAGAACGCAATAGGGATGCTGAGCTGCGTTTTCGCGAGACGAAGGCTGCCATCGTTCTGGGAAGCATGCTGGGGCTAGTGGTCGCCGTCTTGGCGGGTTGGATTCTGCAACGCGATTACGCCGCGCGTGGACGTGCGGAAACGAAATTCCGGGCATTGCTAGAAGGGGCTCCGGATGCAATGGTGGTAATAAACCATAAGGAAGAGATTGTCCTCCTAAATCTCCAGGCGGAGAACCAGTTTGGATACCACCGCGATGAACTCCTGGGGCAGAAGGTCAAGACCATCCTTCCGGAAGGCTTGGCGAAACGGCTGCTCACGGACGGTAGCCTGTCCGATACTCGGGCCGTGGGGCAGCAGGTCGGGACAAAGATCGAGCTTAATGGGCGGCGAAAAGATGGAAGCGAATTTCCGGCCGAGATTATGCTGAGCCCGCTCGACAGCGTCGACGGAGTCCTGGTCACGGCTGCGATTCGCGACATCAGCGTGCGCACGAAAGCGGAAAAAATTCAGTTACAAACAACGGAAGTCCTCACTCAAACCAATAAAGACTTGGTCGAGGCGAGAGAGGTAGCAGAAGCCGAGAGGCAAATCGCGCAAGCCGCATACCAGGCCGCCGAAGCGGCGAGCCGTGCCAAGAGCGAGTTTCTTGCCAATATGAGCCACGAGATTCGCACGCCGCTGAACGGTATCATGGGCATGACCGGGCTGGCTCTCGACACGGAGCTCACGCCAGAGCAGCGCGAATACCTGGACGCCGTAACCATTTCGACGGATTCCCTGCGCTTTCTCATCAACGACATTCTCGACTTTTCAAAGATCGAGGCGGGCAAGATCGACTTCGAGGCCATCGCTTTCGACCTTCGAGATTGCGTGGAATTAACCCTGAGAACGCTCGCGTTGCAGGCAGGCGAAAAGGGCCTGGAGCTTCTCTGTGAGGTGGCTCTCAACGTGCCTGAAACCTTGATTGGGGACTCCAACCGGCTCCGGCAAGTTGTAACGAATCTGGTGGCCAACGCAATCAAGTTTACAGAGAGTGGTGAGATTGCGTTGACCGTTCAGACCGTGGCTCGAGCCGACCATAATTGCATTTTGCAGTTTACGGTGTCGGATACAGGGATCGGAATTCCCAAGGAGAGGCAGAGAGCGATCTTCGATTCGTTTTCCCAGGCGGACTCCTCAACGACGAGGAAGTACGGGGGAACCGGCCTTGGATTGACTATCTCGTCGCGGTTGGTCGACATGATGGGCGGGAAAATCTGGGTGGAAAGCGAACCCGGCCGAGGAAGCAAGTTCCATTTCACCTTATCTCTTGGCATTGCCGACGTCATGGAGAAAAAGGCATTCTCTGTCCTCCCGCCTGAATTTCGTGATGCAAGGATACTCGTCGTTGATGATAACCACACGAACCGGGGGATTCTTGGTGGAATGCTCGGGCGTTGGAAAATGAAATCAACTTTAGTGGAGGGGGGTGAAGAAGCTCTCACGGAACTCTTGGCAGCCGGCCAGGCCGGGAATCCGTACAGGTTGGTCCTTGCGGACATGCAGATGCCGGGGATGGACGGCTTTGGCTTAGTCGACCGAATTGGCCAGCGGCCGGAATTATCTATAGCGACGATTTTGATGTTCAACGCGGCGGGCCATCCCGGGGATGCTGCGCGTCGCCAGGAGTTGGGGGTCGCGGCGTACTTGCTGAAGCCCATTCGGCAATCTGAATTGTACCTGGCCATCGCTCGAGTCCTTGGGGCCCAGCAGCAGGAAAGCGCGATCCCTCTCCGCACCCCTCTCTCGTCGCAAGATTCGCGCAGCCCTGCGGCGTCCTTGCGAGTGCTTGTGGCGGAGGACAATTCGATGAACCAGCGATTGTTGGTGCGGTTGCTAGAGAAGCGGGGGCACACGGTTCAGGTTGTCGCAAACGGGCTGGAGGCGGTCCAGGCGCTGAAGAAAGAGAGATTTGACTTGGTGCTGATGGACATTCAAATGCCGGAAATGGGTGGAGTCGAGGCAACTGAGGCAATCCGGCAAGACGAGAAAACCAGCAAATTGCACACGCCGATTATCGCCTTGACTGCAAGTACCACAACAGGAGATCGCGAGAAGTGCCTGGCTAGCGGGATGGACGGCTACCTCACAAAGCCCATTCGGACTACGGAACTCGACATACTCTTGGCGAGTCACGGCGCACGCCGGATAGAAGAGGTCTTGGGACGTTAGAGGCGCCGCGTGCAGCAAAATAAAGACAACGGAATGCGGAAAAAACTGGCTCCCGGATCTGATGCGAAATTCGAAGTTTTTGCGTGGCAGTTGGACGGTGCCGAATTCCATTCGACGGTAGAACATTGCTCCTCCAAAAGGGCGGCTCTCGAAGGATTGGTGCGGCTTTGATTGGACCGTTCTAACGTAGTTTGTAATTCGTAGTGACTTGCCGCAAGTCCAAAACCAAACCTTTAATCTAAGATTCTAATAAATCCAGCGAAGTTGTTACCAGTAAGCGCCTTTTCAAAAACTAATCGCCTCGGTACTACAGTGCTCTTCCTTTGTGCCGCTCAAGATTCAAGTTATGGGGATTCCGCAAGTCTTGACCTAGGAGAAATCGACATGAAGAAAAGTTTGTCGTTCTTGGCGAGCGTGCTCTTGGTTTCACTGCCCGGTTTTGCTCAACAGGCCAATCTAACCTCGCAGGAAACGCAGCAGCAGCCGCAAAATTCGGCGACGCAAGACAGGACATTCGTTCTGCAAGACGCCACTCCCGTTAAATTAGTCCTAGCCGAAACCATTTCGTCCGCTGACGCAACGGTCGGGCAACTTGTTAGCTTCGAGGTAGTCGAAGATGTTCTGGTGGAGGACATCGTCGTAATTGCGAAGGGCGGGACGGCGTGGGCCACTGTGACCTCAGCGCAAGCTAAGAGGCGCATGGCTCGCGGGGGCAAGCTGGACCTGAACATCGACAAGGTCCGTCTTGCCGATGGCAGCAAGACTCTTCTTAGCGCAGTGAAGAATACGAAAGGGGGTGGGCACACAGGAGCGATGACTGGCGCTATCGTCGTCACTAGCTTGATTCTGTGGCCGGCGGCCCCGTTTTTCTTGTTCATGCATGGTAAAGACATCACGATTCCCAAAGGGACCGCACTTACCGCTTTTGTTCAAGGCGATGACGTGCTGGATCGCCCGAGATTTATCAGATTAGCTCACCCCGTAATTCCACCCTCGACAGCAACTACATCTTCTGGTGATCAGATTCCTTTGCAAAAAGCAGCTGCACAGCAGGAACCGGCCATGCAATTCCAATCCGTAGATCCCCAGTCACTGGGCGAAGTTGCGCGGCAGAATCGTGCCAGGAAAGCAAAGCAAGACCCGCCGCCGCAAGACAAACCGCAAAACCAGTAAGTGAATTCGACAAAAAAGGGCCGTCGAAAGAAGCACTACGGCGCCGCAGCCAAAAGAGTCGGACCACATGGTCGCGACCCGTGGCTCTCGCTCACCCCAATCTGCGCTTCGACGCCAAGCCTCCGAGGTAATAGCCCCGTACGGCGATTTCTGCCGAGGAGCGAAATGGACCGAACGTCCGGAGCTTGGTTTGAGTGGTTAGCTGCGGGGTAAACCGCCGCGGCCCCGCTTTAGAGCAAGGTAAGTTTCGACCGGGCGCGCGTCGGTGGCTAGAGCGAAAGGGAAGTGGCGTCCTCGGTTTGTGCGCCGCCTGCACGCGGGGTTTCCCAAGAGATGGCTACTGAACGGAATAGAAGACAAAGTATGTTTTTACTGTGTCTTTATAATGATCGTGATGGCGGCGGAGTGGCTTGAGCCGCCGGCAGTGGCCTTGATGGTGGCGGAGTATTGGCCGGGCGCGGTGCCCGAAGAAACGGTGCTCTGGCCGCAGCCGATGAGTCCGAGTCCGGCGGTGGCAGCGAACAGCAGAAAGAGAATGGCGCAGGCAAAACGGTTATTTTGTTTTGCAGTTTTGATCCCGAGAAGCACGGCCGAGAGCAGCAGGCCGAGCGAAAGCACCGAGGAGACGGTGCCAAAGGCCGTGGGAATGCGCGGCAACGAAAGCGGCTGGAGTTGTGAAAGCACGCCGTTATTTCCAGTGGTGTTGATGGTGAGCATGGCTGTGGCGGCGGTGTTGTTGCCTGTCATAACGAGCTGCGCCGGTAGAAAGACGCAATTGGCGTGGGCCGGCAGGCCGGCGCAAGAGAAGCTGATCGTTCCCGCGTAGCCTCCCACAGGCGTAACGGTGAGCAAGGAAGTTCCCGACTGGCCTTCCACGATGGTGAGTGAAATGGGATTGGCGGTAATGGAATAGTCCGGCAGAACGCTGTTGGTGAGAGCGAAGGAAACCGCGGTGAGCCCTGCAGAGGTGCCGGACACGGAGTATTGGCCGGTGGTAGCGTTGGCGGTGAAGACCGTCGCCGTAGCCAGTCCGTTGACGTTCGTGGTAAGCGTTGTCGAGATACCGCCGACGGCAAAGGTGCCGCTGGCGCCACTCGCGGGAGCGCTCAAAACCACAGTGGTGCCGGGAACGCCGTTTCCAAAAGTGTCTGTAACCTTAGCGACGAGCAAGACGGCGAACGCCGTGCTGGGCGCCGCAGTTTGGTCCGAGCCAGACATGATGACAAGAGCTGAGGCGGCAGCAGGCGAATCGTTGACAGATTGTGTGGCTTCGAGGGCGGCGTTCCCGGTGTCGACCACAGAAACAGTTTCCGAGCCGCTCGTTTCGAGCGTGATACTGAAGACGTGCGTTCCTCCGTCAGCAGCCAGGAAAGTGTAATCCGCCGGCAAGACGGCAAGAGGATCGCCGCTGGTGAAGTGTACCGTGCCGGTGTAGGACCCGGCGGGCGTTCCAGTAGCGGTGAAGGCATTCAAGGTGATGTTAAATGGAGTGCCGGCACTCGCTATGCCAGAGACGGCAATCGCGAGCGATGCGGCCGGGCCGGAGTTGTCTTGCGCGGCTCCGAGGTCCACGGTGTTGTTAATGACGCGGGCAAAGCCGGTTCCGCGTTGATCGAAGGCGAGAGACTGCGGCACGCCGGGATTGAGGGCGATGGCCACGCTGCCCGCGGCAATCGCAGGGCTTCCGAAGAGTGGAAGCATGGTTTGCACCGAGCCGCCATTGCTGGCGAGCGTACCCAGTTTCAAGGTAGCCGGAGTGCCGTTGAAGAGATTGAAGGCGCTTTGCGTGCCGCAGGCCACGCAATCGCCGCCGAAAGCGGTATTACCAGAGACAATGCTATTGGCGATGGTGACTGAGCCTGCGGTGGCGTTCAGGTTGGTGACCGAGCCGCCGGTCTGGCTGGAGGAAGTGTTCCCGGAAAGAGTGCTCTGGACGAGGTTGAGCGTGCCGGCGGGTTCATTTTCGATTCCAGAGCCATCGACGGCAGAGTTTCCGAAGAAGGTACTTTGCGGAACGGAGAGAGGGCCGCTGTTGTCGATACCGCCGCCGTTGACTCCGGCCGCGTTGCCGGCAATCGTGCTGTCATAGAAAACGCTGGTGCCTGTGGTGGCCACGCCGCCGCCGTTTAGGGTGGCGGTGTTCGCCGAAATGGTGGAGGAGTTTACGGTAAGAGTGCCGGTGCTGTAGAGACCACCGCCGTTTTGCACGGCGGTGCTGTTGGAGACGGTGACCTCGTCGAGAGTGAGTGAACCAGCGTTGTTGATCCCGCCGCCGTTGGTAGCAGAGGCGCCCTCAACTACCGAGAGACCTTCGATGGAAACATTGGCGCCGACGCTGACCTGAAAGACACTGGAAGCATTGTCTCCGGAAATGGTGAGTTCCGTTGCTCCGGGGCCGGTAATGGTGACATTAGAGTTCAGCAGCAGCACGCCGCCTGTGAGAGTCGAAGTCCATGGGGAGCTGCCGGTGAATTGCGAGGTATCTACGGTGAGGTTTCCCGCACCCAGAGTGTTGGATTGAGTGATGGCGCTGCGCAAAGAGCAGACGCCGGTACCGTTGCAAGGGGACCCGCCGGAATCATCCGTTAAGGTGTTTACGATGAATTGGGGCAAGGCATTCACGACGATGCCGGATTGAACCCCGAGGAGTGTTCCGTCGGTAGCGGAAATACTTTCGGTGCCGGCGGTGACGAGAGTGCCGGAGAAAGCATGCACGCCCATGTCGGCGGAAATAAAGGTGTAGGGCGAGGGAGCGAGAGTGGCAGAAGTGTCGGTGCTGCTCAGAGTGACGGTGCCAACGTAGGTGGTGATGGGATTCAAGAAGGCGTCGGTGACACTGACGGCGAAGTTATGCGTGACGGTGGAGTAGGTAGGCGAGGGAAATCCGGTGACCCTCATTACCGCAGAGGAAGCTTGCGCTGTGACCGTAGTGGTAGCGAGAGCAGAGGTGAGCCCCGTGCTGGAGGCGGTGACGGTATATTGACCGGCGAGGTTCATAGGAACGGCGGTGAAATTAAAGGTGGCGACACCGGAGACGGCGGCTTGCGTCTGGTTTTGCGAAAAAGAGTTTGGCCCGGTGATAGTAACAACGATGCTGGCGGTAGAGGCGGTGTCCAGAACGGAAGTGGCGGAGTATACGCCGACGCTGATGGTACCGACGGAAGATCCGGCCTGAACGGTACTAGGCGGGGCCGCAATATAGAGCAGCTTGGAGGCAGCGATAGGAATGCCGGTGCCACTGAGGGTCACCAGTTGCGGAGAGTTAGCGGCATTGTCAGTGAGCTGCAGTGAAGCGCTGCGCGCACCGAGAGCTCCCGGAGTGAAGGTTACGTTGTAGGTGCACGATAAGCCGGCGCCGAGTGAGGCTGGGCAGTTATTTGTTTGGGCGAAGTCCGAGATATTTGTGCCGATCATGCTGGCGGCGAGGCCGGTGAGAGCGGCGGTGCCGGTGTTGGTTAGTACGACGGGCATGGAGGCGGACCTGACGCCGACGCTTTGATTGCCGAAGGCGACGGCTGAGGTGGAAAGCCCGGCAACGGGGGCGCTGGCGCCGGTGCCAGAAAGCATGGAGATCTGAGGGCCGCCGAGGGCGTTGTCGGCTATGGAGAGGGCGGCGCTGCGCGCGCCGGATGCAGCTGGGGTAAAGGTGACGGTCACAGCGCAGGTGCCACCGGAAGGAAGAGGTGTGGCGCACGTATCTAGCTCTGTGAAGTCAGTGGGATTGGTACCGGTGAATGTAATTCCGGAGATGGCCAGAGTGAGCGAGGTGGAATTCGTCAGCGTGAAAACGTGCTGAGTGGAGGCGCCGACGCCGACGCTGCCAAAGGCTTGGGTCGAAGGAGTAAGAAGTGCGGTTGGCACAAAGACATTGGCGGTGCTGGTGGATGTGGCAGCCACACCCAAACCGCCCGCAGTTTGGAAATCACCCAATGCTAGGCCGTAAATGCCGAAGGCCGAGCCCATGGATTGAGGGGCTTGAAATGTGCCGTCACCGTTTCCTGGCCACGCCTGCACGGTGGTGGAAGTGAGAGTAACAATGTCCTGTTTGCCGTCGCTGTTGATGTCTCCGGTGCGGACGGCGTAATAGTTTCCGGTGGTGACAACAAAAGTCTCCGGTTGAAAAGTGGCGTCGCCGTTGCCGAGCAGGACTGCGATTCCGGCGGCTGCGCTGCTGGTTACTACGAGATCGAGTTTTCCGTCGCCGTTGAAGTCTCCGGCGGCGACGGACCAAGCTCCAGCCAGGGCGGGATAGTGAACGACGGCGCCAAAATTTCCAGAGCCTGTTCCTTTGTAAACATCAACCGAGGCGCTACCGACGCGGTTGGCGGCGGCGATATCGAGAATGCCGTCGCCATTGAAATCCGCTACCACCAGGGAATAAATGTCGCTCGAACCGCTCACGGTAGTGGGGGCCTGAAACGTGCCGTTGCCATTTCCAAGAAAGACGAGAATTCCCGAGCCGCACTCATTGCCCACGATGATGTCTAGCTTGCCGTCGCCATTGACGTCGGCCAGGACGGGGCTGCTCGGGCAGTTTCCCTGCGTGAGGGAAGTGACGGTGAAGGTGCCGTCGCCGTTTCCGAGAGCAATGTTGAGGCCACTGTTGAGAGTGCCAATAACAAGATCGGGGATGCCGTCACCATTTAAATCGCCCACAGCGATGCCCCAAGGGATGGCGAGAGAGGTAAACAATTTCTGAGCCTGGAAAGTGCCGTCCCCGTTGCCGAGGAGTACCGAGACGGTGCCGGAGTTGCGATTGGAGATGATGAGGTCGAGGTTGCCGTCGGCGTTCAGATCGGCGGTAGCTGCCGCGGATGGGAGGCTTCCGACGGCTGGGGAAAAGGCGGCGGTGGTGATGGTGGAAATGGGAGCGCCGACGGGGAAAAAGAAGACGTTGGAAACGAGAGTAGAATTTGCAACGGTGAGGTGGCCGGTGCCGCCGGTGACGATGAGAGTGGCAGGAACGACGGCGGTGAGTTGATCCGCGCTTATAAAGGTGGTGACCAGGGCGGTAGCATTCCATTTCACCACGGAGCTAACGACAAAATTTGCGCCGTTGACCGTTAGGGTGAATTGCGCCCCGCCGGGAGCTGCGGATATGGGAGAGATGGAAGTGATCAAAGGAACTGGAGAGATGGTGGCTGATGCGAATGTGGCGGGAATGAGAGCCAGGAGAAAAAAGAATCGTAACGAAAAAGCCACAAAGGGCTTGCGAGTAGAAAGCATGTCGGATCTCCTGACAGTTCTTCCTTTAGCGAAATTGATGAGCGGTAGTGAAAGAAATTGTTGTGCTGCGACTATGCCGACATTGGAATTCGCTGGGGTGAAACCGATGTGCGGTGCGTGCGGAGTCTGAAGACGAGACGTTTACAGCCGCTGCAGACTAGCGGATATGTGATGGCACGCGTGACGCCACGGAGGCATGGGAGTTATTAGGAATTTGCCATGCACCCGGAGCGAGAATGCGCGTGATGGACGAAGGAGATGGAGCGGAGTGGGGAGAAAAGTTGCTCCTAAGGCGATGATTCAAAGTTGGTTCGCGGAAAGAGGAGAGACGCGGGAGTTTCCGGAGGAGGCGAAGTTGGACGGGCATGATAGTGCGTCTAGAGGCGCGCGAGTGTTTCCGTCAAGCGGCGGAGTTCTGATTTGGGCGGGTGGCCCTAAACGGGAGGCAGGTTTTTTAGCCGGAAATCGGCGCCCACATTTCACCGAGGTTGGCGCTTAGCTGTTTTGCCTAGCAGCACATTGGTGCTGGGTCTCGGTGCGCTTTTCCAGAGGCGCAGGAGATTGTCACCGACCATCGCAAATCGCTTGCTGTCAGCCAACAACTGAGGAGACCGACTCGCGGTGCGCTCGGAGGTCTGCGTTTGTGGATTGAATTGGGATGAGCTGGCCTTCGTGGAGACGATACTCGAGGCCGCGCCAAACAATTCTTTCGGAGAAGAACCCGGCCAGCCAAACAGCAAAGCTAATCGCGTCACGAACGGGAACGAGTCCCAGAATTTTGGAAAGTCGACGATCTCCCAACCCCCAGCTTCCCGTCAGCCAAGTCATGGCGACGCGCAGAATAAGGTAGGTGAGCAGAAAAGAGGCAGCTAGCAGCGGGGAACCAATGGACACCGCAAGTGCAGCCGCGACCAAAGTCCACGGCAGACCGTGAGTGAAGAGTAGCGCCCGATAGCCTGATGGGCGAGCGCTCTTCAAGGCAATGGACCAGCGCAGCTCACGATGGAAATATTCAGAAAGAGTTTCCTTGGAAAAGACCATGGAAACAGGTTTGGACATCAGGGCGACGCGATGACCACAGAGAGCGATGCGTTTGCCAAGCTCAAAATCCTCTGAGTGATGATTGACCATGGCTTCCCACCCGCCAATTTCCGCGAGGTGTTTTTTGGAAGTGGCCATGGTCCAGCCGAAAGCGAAGCCGAGCCCGCCTTCGATTTTTCTTGCCACGAGAGCGGCGGGGGCGGAGTCCATATACATGCCCAGGGCGTCGAGATTGGAGGCGAGTGTGCCAGAGCTGAGACTCTTATAAAAGGCCGTGACTACGCCGACTTCAGGGTTGCGAAAAGGAGCGGCTACCTGCTGAAGATAATCGGGCTCGACGCGGACGTCGCTGTCGCTCATGACAAGGAGGTCGTGCTTTGCATTTTGCGCCAACTGGCAAAGGTTATTCACTTTGTCGCTTGCGCCGACATAGGGAACATTGGTGATCAGGCGGATGGGGCGCTCCGGGAAATCGGCGCGAAGTTTCTCAATGACGGGAATGACTGGATCGCAGGGGTCCGATACGGCAAAGAGCAATTCGTATTCGGGGTAGTCCAGCCTGCAAAAGCTAGCGAAGTTTTCATAGGCTTCGTAGTCCAGGCCGCGTACAGGTTTTACGATGCTTGCGGGCGGCTGGAAAGGGATTTTGTGTTTCGGAATATTACGAGCAGCACGAAAATAGGCAATTACGCAATGGAGAGACAGAAGGTAGTAAACGAAGGGCAGCGCGGCCAAAAGGAGCACACTAACGGTTACAATCTGCACCTCAACTCCTCAGATTTCCATCGTCCGTCTTGGCGGAACAAATCTGCAAGATGATACCTCTGTTTATCTGGCAAACAGGAAAAAAGTTCACGAGCTTATCGAATAACCGTAGGAGCGAATAGTCTCGACCGCCTGACTCCGGCTCTCGGCGTCAACCTGTTTCAAAATTCGATGGATGTGATTCCTAACCGTGAACTCAGAAAGATTCAAACGAGAGGCGATCTCTTTATTTGTGAGGCCCTTGGCGACAAGGGCCACCAACTGTTGCTGACGCAAGGTAAGATCGGGCTTCGAAGCGACAGTTTGAACGGGCGTCTCGGGACCCATTTGAGCGACAAAACGGAATAATGTTGAACAAAGCTGGGGAGGGCACACCGCCTCGCCCCGGTAGACCGCACGCACGGCGGCAACAACGTCCGAAGCAGATGCATCTTGCAACAAATAGCCGGTTACACCGGCACGGATCGCTGCCAGGAAGTGCTTCTCATCGGATTCCCTCGCGATGACGACCATTTTAAAGGAAGCACGATCGGCGTTCTCTGTAGCTGTAAGTGCCGAGAACCACGGTGTTTGCAAGGAGTCGATGACCAGGACATCGCATTGGGAATCAAGGACAGCCACGGCCGTGGCCTCTGCATAACCACTCTGCCCGACAACGAGAAGGTCGGAACGCTTCGAAAAGAGGCGGACGAGCGCCTCGCGCAGCAAACGATTCTCTATAAGCAGAAAGGTCCGTATTGAAGAACTAGGGACTAGCTCGCTCATTGACCCCATCAGTCTCTGCTGGGCACATTACTCGGCGAAGAGTATCGGGTAAATGGAACATTAATGGCCCAAGTACCGCGTGCTCGATGACAAACTAGAATGAATCCGCATTAATGTCAAGCATTAGGTAGTCCATACTCCGGCAATTCTCTAAAGATGACGTACTCCAATCCTAAGCAAGGGCATGCAATGAAACCATTTTTCTGGTGTAGATGCTGAACCGCTGCAAAAGAGTTGGCTCGCGAGCGAGGCCTATGACTGCGGAAGGAAGTGTCATCTTTGGCCGACAGTTGCGTGCATAGGTACTTCGGCAAAATTGGCTAGGGTCAAAACTGGTACCCACCAACATTCCAGACGTGTCTTATCCCATGTTGCAATAGCTCATGACGATAGTGAAGATTTGATTCTTACGCCGATAGCCCGCGACCTGGATACTTGAGCTGCAGGGAGTGCGCGATGGAAAAAACTATACGTGTCCTTGTGGCAAACCGCCCTCGGCTCATGCGCGAAACAATTCTAGCGACTTTTGCGGATCAAGCTGACGTTGAGATCGTCGGTGAAGTGGCCGACGACTCGGAGATTATCGAGAGCGTGAATAGGACCAGGCCGAATTTCGTGGTCATAGCGCTCGACCAGCCCGGCAGCAGGCCACGCGTCTGCGACGATCTCCTTCGCGAACATCCAGAAGTGCGCGTAATAGCAGTGGCCCCGGCGAAGAATTATGTCGTTTACTACTGGGCCTCGCTCGATATCCATTCAAGCAATATCGAAGCGTCGGAAGAAGGAATGTTGAACGTTCTCCGAAGCTCGATGGTCACAAACAGGACGAACTAAAGGAATTCATGCCCAGCACTAGGGTGAAATTATGGTGAGCATTGGAAAATGGAAAGACCTCGTCACGACGCTCGTCCTAACCTCTTTGCTCTGCGGGCCAGCGTTTGCCCAGCAGCAAGTCGAGAAGCAGCGCGCGACGCGTGAACAGGGCGGGAGCGAATATGGTGTTCAACAAACGCCCGACTTCGCGCAGGAAAACCTGGGGCGGGTAGCGGCCTCCGCGACGCAGATTCGGGCGGTACTCGTCAAGGACGAAGGGCTGCTTGTGGAATTGAAGCGCTGGGTAGCGAAGGAGGCTACCGATAACGGCCAAGTCGTCGAGGATTCCACCCTGACGGATCAAGCGATTTTCGATCGTCTGGACCGGGACGTAGCGTTTCGATCGATCGCGACGCGGCTCTTGCAGCGATACGGATATTTGATGCCGACGCCGAATCCAGACTCGGACTATGCCAAAGAAAACGAATTGGTTCTGAAGGAGCGGGCGCGGCGGCTGGTTCAGATTGAGGCGCAGGAAGATACAGACGCGCTTCGACCGCAACGAAACAATGGAGACCAGGAACGCACTGCGACGTGCGATCCTCGGCGGGATGAAGATTGTCAGCAACCCCAGGCTGACCGGCGCCAAAATACCCGCACTCCCGGCGGAATACCGCCGTCATATACGAATCCCCCGCCGGGGCCTGACCAACAACCGTCACAGAGCCCTTCGAGAATCCTACGGGCGGATGGATTGCCCCAGGCCTTGGATCCGTTGGACGGTCCTAGTGGTGCTGGCTCTTCGCTAAATCTCGAGTTGGCTTCCAGTTCTGGCAAGCGCGACACGAATCCCTTGGCAAGCTCTCAAGCACTGGGCCAAGGCAGTATCGATACTCTGCTGCAAGGCCGGGATGCGGGGTCTCTGCCGAGTTCGCCAGGTCGAAACAACGGTGGCCCTACTTCAGACAAAAACGGATTGGAGCGCCCCTCGCGCGCGAGGCCCACGAACGAAAGAACGAGTGAGGAAGAGGTTTCACCGGTGAGAATGGTCCACCGAGCGAATCCCTATTCCGACATTCCGTCCCTCTATGACATGTATGTGCAGGCATCGACGCGACAGAGGCCGACCGAGCGTTTTGGATTGGAAGTGTTCCGCAACACTTCGAATGACCCAGAAGCGATTCCCATGGATCTTCCCGTCGGTCCCGAGTACGTGCTCGGTCCGGGCGACAGTCTTGAGATCGATCTCTGGGGTGGAGTCTCGCAGAGAATGTATCGCGTCGTCGACCGTGAGGGTCGCGTGTCCTTGCCAGAAGTCGGACCGCTCCTTGTGAGCGGGCGAAACCTGGGCGAGGTGCAGCTGGCAGTGCAGCAGGCGCTAAGAACCGAATATCGAGATGTCTCTGCGGATGTTTCCCTTGCGAAATTGAGATCCGTTCGTGTGTATGTTGTTGGCGATGTTGCGCAGCCGGGCGCATACGACATTAGTTCGCTCTCGACTCCGTTAAATGCTTTGTTTGCCGCGGGCGGAATAACTCCTCGCGGCTCGCTTCGCGCGCTTAAGCACTATCGTGGCAAACAGCTTGTGGAAGAGGTGGACGCTTACGATTTGCTTTTGCACGGAGTGCGGTCTGATATGAGCCGCTTGGAGAACGGCGACACGTTGCTCGTCCCTGCCCTGGGGCCACAGGTGACTGTTGACGGAATGGTGCGGCGGCCGGCAATTTATGAGCTGCACGGCGAGAACTCACTTGCAGACGTGCTCGAACTCGCGGGTGGAATCCTTCCAACGGCCACGCTGCGACACATCGAGGTCCAGCGCGTCGAGGCGCACGAGAAGCGCACCATGCTTACCCTGGATCTGTCGCCTGCAGGTGACGCTGATTCTGTCAAAAAGCAGCTCGACGCCTTCAAGATCAGCGACGGCGACGAAGTACACATCTTTCCGATCGCTCCCTACAACGAAGACGCCATCTACCTTCAGGGGCATGTTCTGCGTCCTGGACGATTTTCGTACAAACAAGGTATGAACTTCTCGGACTTGATCGGTTCCTACAAAGATTTATTGCCAGAACCGGCGCCGCACTATGCGGAGATCGTCAGGTTAAATCCACCCGATTTTCATCCGAGTGTTGAAAGTTTCGATTTGACTGCGGCTCTGGCGAATCCGGCCTCGGCACCAAAGCTGCAGCCACTTGATACCGTTCGAATCTTCAGCCGGTACGATTTTGAGCCCGCTCCGGAAGTTTGGGTTGGCGGAGAAGTTAGAGAGCCCGGGAAATACCGCACTTCCGGTCAAGCGCACCTGAGAGATACGGTATTTCTAGCAGGCGGAGTCACGCAGGACGCTTCGCTTGATTCTGCTCAGCTTTTCCGCACGCAGCCTGACGGGACCATGAAGATCCTCAGTGTTGATCTCCGCGAAGCTCTCGCGGGAAATCCAGTGGACAACATTTTGATTCAGCCACGCGACCGCTTGCTGATTCATCGCAATTCGGCTCGTGTGGATCCCCCGACGGTTTACATCACCGGTGAAGTTGCGAAACCGGGCCGTTACCCGCTCACAACCAACATGCAGGTCGAGGATTTGGTTCGCGTAGCCGGTGGATTAAAGAGAAGCGCCTACACGGAAAGCGCTGATCTCTCGCGTTTCGAGATGAATTCGTCTCGAACGACTCCGAGCGACCGTCTGGAGCTTAATCTTTCTGCAGCCATGAACGGGGATGCGAAGGCCGACGTACCGCTCCGCGACGGCGACGTTCTGACGATCCGCCAGCTCCCGCGCTGGACCGACATTGGCGCATCCATGACGGTGCGCGGGGAAGTTCTGCACCCCGGCACCTATGGCATCGAGCCTGGGGAGAAGCTGAGTTCTGTCTTGGCGCGAAGCGGAGGTTTTGACTCGGAAGCCTACTCCTATGGGGCAGTTTTAATGAGACGCGAAGTGCGCGACCTGGAGTTGAAGTCCTATATGGAGCTCGTCCAAAGAGTGAAGGCAGAGCAGGTGACCCTCAAAGCGCTACCGGAAGCGGATACCGATCAGAAAAACGCTAAGTTGACGGCAATAGGTCAGACAGAAGCCACTCTCGCTCAACTGCAAGCGAGCGCCCCGATCGGCCGCGTGGTGATTCATATCTCTCCCAATATGAAAGCCTGGCAAAACACAGCGGCAGACGTGCAGGTTCGCGATGGCGACGTTCTTTTTGTTCCCAAAAAAGCAGGCTATGTGATGGTGAACGGGCAAGTCTTCAACCCGACGGCCATCAGTTATCGGCCGGGCCACAGCGCCAAGTGGTATCTCAGCCAAGCGGGCGGCGTGACGCAGCTCGCGGATAAGAAGGCCGTATTCGTGATCCGCGCCGACGGCTCCGTGATCGCCGCAAAAAACAACAGCGATGGCTGGTGGGGAGGCGATCCGATGAGTGCGACGTTGCGAGCGGGGGACGTCATCGTTGTGCCCGAAAAAGCGCCAAAGATCGGCGGTCGAAATTGGGCGCTGCTTATGCAATCAGCGTCCATGGTTTCGTCTGTTGCCTTGGCGGTGGCGTATATCCACCCGTGACGAAAGATGCTCATGATGCGGGGGTGTTTCATCGTGATGGCGTTTAGTTTGGCGGCGTCGAGTCTAACGCCAACATCAGCCATTGCTAGGCCTGCGCCGCGGCAAGCAGGGGAGCAGGGCGCGGAGGCTTCAAAAGAGAGCAGTTCGATCACGAAAGCAAAGGAATCGAACGCGGCGAGAAAAATCGTTACCGATCCGGACTCGGAATTTAACGCGGCTCCGCCGCGGAGTTTTAAGGGGTTAGGAAAGGAATTCTTGCTAGACCAAGAACAAATCTGGTCGAGTCCCGCGAAGCTGCAATTTTCGGATGTTCAGTGGCTAGTGCCTCTGAGCGGGATTACCGCGGGCCTTTTCGTGACGGACTTTGACTATAGCAAGAATTTGTCGCACAACCCCACGACAATTAGCCACTACAACACAATCTCTAATGCCGGAATCGGAGCGCTCATAGGTGGTGCAGGTGGAATGTGGGTGCTGGGCCACGTCAAGCACAACGAACACTGGAGCGAGACCGGATTCCTGGCCGGTGAGGCGGCCCTGAACAGCTTGGTAATGGTGGAGTCGCTCAAATACTCGCTTCGGCGCGAGAGGCCTTACCAAGGGGACGGCACTGGGCCATTTTTTCAAGGCGGCACATCGTTTCCCTCAGAGCACGCTGCCGTGGCTTGGTCCATAGCAGGAGTTGTGGCACACGAGTATCCCAGCCCATTCGTCAAAATCATGGCCTATGGCCTCGCTTCCTTTGTGGACTACTCGCGGATCCGTGGGCGCCAGCATTTTCCTTCGGATGTCTTCGTGGGCAGCATGATGGGCAACTTGATCGGACAGAATATCTACAGCCGAAATCATGATCCTGGATTAGGCGGTGAGGCGTGGAGATCGCTTAGCCAAATGTTTCGGAGTGATGGGAATCTCACTGCGAGCAATATGGGCTCACCGTACGTCCCCATGGACAGCTGGGTCTATTCTGCCTTTGACCGCCTTGCCGCAATGGGCTATGTGAAAAGCGGAATGTTTGGAATGCGCCCTTGGACGCGTTTGGAATGCGCCAGGCTCCTCAACGAGTCCGAGAATCATCGCATCGAGGAGAGCAGTTCATCGGAAGCGGCAAGAACTTACGCGGAATTGGCGAAGGAATTTGCCGGCGAGTTTCGCGAGATGAGCGCCGGTGAGAACAGAGGCGCGAAAGTAGAATCACTCTACACAAGCTTTACCGGAATTTCCGGCCAGCCCCTCACAGACGGGTTTAACTTTGGGCAGACGATCGTCAATGATTACGGGAGACCTTACCAAGAGGGTTTGAATTCTGCCGACGGCTTCTCTGCATGGGCCACTGAAGGCCACCTCGTAGTTTACGTGCGCGCAGAGTACGAACACGCACCTTCAGCGCCTGCGTTATCCGAGAGCGCTCGAGAATTCATAGCAACGAGCAACGGTCTGCCTTCCGTTGCTCCTCCCACGCCGTTCGGCGCCGTGAATCGCTTTCAATTACTAGACTCCTACGTTGGTCTCAATTTTTCCAACTGGCAGATTACTTTCGGACCTCAGACGCTGTGGTGGGGCCCCAGTTTGGGCGGGCCATTGATGTTCAGCGATAACGCCGCGCCCGTAAACATGCTTCGCATCAATCGCGTCTCACCGTTCAAGCTGCCGAGTGTCTTGGGATGGCTGGGACCGTGGCGAGTTGAATCATTTCTCGGTCAACTTACCGGACATGATTTCGTATTCCAGACCGACACGGGCCTCGTGGGCCAGTTTGGCGAGTCTCTAGGTCGTCAGCCCTTTTTGGATGGATCCAGACTCAGTTTTAAGCCTTTGCCTGATTTTGAACTTGGCCTTTCTCTTACGGTCGTTTTCGCCGGTGGTCCGACTCCGCTGACCGCCCACACCTTTTTTCATAGCTATTCCCCGAGCCTCGGAAGTCAGGGAGGAGTGCCTGGCAACTCAACCGATCCAGGAGATCGCCGATCGGGGCTCGACTTTACACTGCGAGTCCCAGGTGTGAAAGATGGGTTGAGCTTTTATTCGGAGGCATTTGTAGAAGACGAGTACTCGCCCATTGCCTACTGGCGAAACGCAGCGACTTGGTCAGGCCTGTATCTGGCGCAAGTCCCCAAACTCAACAAATTGGACCTTCGAGTCGAGGCCGGTTATACCGACCTGCCCAGTGGCCTCCAGAACGGGACCTCCCAGTCACACTACAGCAATGGGATTTTCTACTCAAATGTTCGATACCCCGACGGTTCCTACGCGAATGACGGTTATCTCCTCGGAAATTGGATGGGAAGAGAGAGTCAGGGTGTTCAGGCTTGGAGCAACTATAGATTCAGTCCGCGAAGTTTTATTCAGGCCAGCTTCAGACATCAAAAGGTGAGTCACCAATTTATGCCCGGCGGGGGCACGCTTACCGATGCGGCGTTGAGCGCGAACGTGTGGCTCCGCAACGACTTAAGCGTGTCCGGCTCCGTTCAGTACGAACGCTGGTTATATCCGATCATCACGCCGGGAGCCCAGACCAACTTTACGAGTTCCTTGCAACTGACGTTCTGGCCGCAGTCTTGGAAGAAATAGAAGGAAGTAGATCGATGGAATGGAGCGGGCACTAGAGCGTGAGACCGGTAAACATCGAAGGAAAGGACGGAGCTTCGAACAGACGTGACGCAGACAGCCGCCAAAACGCAGATTGAGCACGTCGTTCCGCCGGGTATCGACGAACCTCCTCTCCAGGAAGTCTCGCTGGAAGAGACGCGTGAGCGCCAGGCCAAACTGCTTCGCTTGCTTTGGGATTCTCGACGAGATCTTATCCGAGCAGCCGCAGTCGCTCTGGTCGCTTCGACGCTTATCGCGTTCTTGATCCCGAAATCCTACACATCGACGGCGCAGCTCATGCCGCCCGACACGCAGTCTTCCTCCAGGCTCGCGATGATGGCAGCGATGGCCTCGAAGGTTGGCGGAGGATTGGGTTCGGTGGCTGGCGATTTGCTCGGCATGAAAAGCTCCGGCGGTCTTTTCATCGGCGTCCTCAGGAGCCAGACGGCTCAGGATCGCATTGTCCAGGAATTTGATTTGCAGAGGGCTTATGCGCTCATTGGGAAGAAATCGATGACCGACACCCGGACCCAACTGGACGAAAACACCTCGATTTCGGAAGACCGTAAAAGCGGCATTATCTCGATCGGCGTCACCGACCACAACCCGAAGCGCGCTGCTGCCATTGCGAATGGCTACGTCGATCAATTGAACTCACTTGTCGCCGAGCTTTCGACTTCTGCGGCTCATCGGGAACGTGTTTTCCTCGAAGGGCGCCTGGCGCTCGCTAAGAGCGACCTCGACGACGCTTCCAATCAGCTCGCTCAGTTTTCTAGCAAGAACAATACCTTGGACATGCAGACCGAAGGCAAAGCCATGCTCGATGCCGCCGGCACCATGGCCGGGCAGATGATCGTCGCGCAATCAGAGCTCGAAGGTTTAAGGCAAATCTATACGGACAATAATCCTCGCGTCCGCGCTTTGAATGCGCGCGTCGGCGAACTTCGAAAACAGCTCGAGAAACTCGGTGGTGTCCAGCCGCTTGCCCCGGCTGGCGGCGCTTCGAATCCTGCCAGTACAAAAGACGCCGCCCCCCCCTCGGCGCAGGCTCCCGGCATTTCCTCGGGCAAGATCGACGGCCTGCCCTTTCCGACTATCCGCAATCTGCCTTTGCTCGGCGCGAAGTATGCGGATTATTACCGCCGCGCAAAGATTCAGGAAACCGTCTTCGAGATGCTGACCGAGCAGTATGAGCTGGCCAAGGTAGATGAAGCCAAGGAAACTCCGAGCGTCAAGGTGCTGGATCCTGGGCGAGTTCCCGAGAGGAAATCGTTCCCACCTCGGCTGCTGATCATGTTCCTCGGAACATTTTTGGTTTTTTCTATGTCCGTGGTTTGGGTGCTTGGCGCGGAGCAGTGGCGCGCGGGGAATCCGAACGACCCACGCAAGATTCTCGCGAAGGAAGTGGTGGAGACGCTGAAAGTGCGGGCGCACTGGTTGACGCGAAATGGCGCAGGATACCGTGCGGAAAAAGACAAGTTTGGGGATGAGCCTGAAAACGGGGATTTGAACCAGCCCAACAACTTCCAGCCGCCGAATGGCGGGTCTGGAAGGTCGTAGGTCTGGCTGTAACATAAAGAAATATAAAGGGTTAGGTCACATATCGCCCTGTAAGTGACGGGGCGAAGCTGTATACGCGCCATTCGGAGAGAGGACGTCGTGCAAAGGCCAGATGCCGTTACATCATGCGCGTTACCGCCGGAGATGGCGATGATGCGGCCGCGCTGGTATGCCGTATATACTTCCGCGAACCACGAAAAAAAAGTCGCCGCAGAGTTTAGCTGGCGGAATGTGGAAAGTTTCCTACCGCTTTACAATTCCGTGCGCCATTGGAAGGATCGTAGAGTGCAGCTTCAAGTGCCGCTGTTCCCTGGATATGTGTTCGTGCATCTGGCGCTCAGCGACCGTCTTCGCGTCATCCAGGTGCCCGGAGTAGTGAAGCTCGTCGGGTTCGGTGGTGAGCCGGCGGCCCTTCCTGACGAGCAGCTCGAAGCATTACGCACTGGTCTAAACGGGCAGTTGCGCGCCGAGCCTCACCCATATCTCACGATTGGGCGCCGAATCCGCATCGTGCGAGGAGCATTTCAGGGCGCGCAGGGCACATTGGTGCGCAAGAAGGGTGTCTTTCGGGTCGTTCTTTCGCTTGAGCTCATTATGAGATCGATCGCCGTCGAGGTGGACGCAGCGGATGTCGAGCCAATTTTCCATCAGGAGCGACAAGTCTAAGAGACGGCGATGCTAGCTAACAATAACACTCCAGTTTTTTGCAAATGTTCATTCTGATGAGCAGAAGAGCTAAGACATGTCAGGGATATCTTGCAGGCCGCGGGACGCAGCAATTTTAAATGATGACCGAGACTCAGGGAAATATAGCCATGCTCGGCGAGGAGCAACCCGCCGCCAGGCCTGCCGCACCGGCACGCTTTTCCAGTCGGCGCGCGTATGCGCAGACGTTCGCGGCGACGGCGGCGATCCGCTGCATGGGAGTGGTTTCCGGGGTCCTAGGGGCGAGATTGCTCGGCCCGGCAGGGCGCGGGGAATTAGCAGTCATCATCTTCTTGCCTATGCTGCTGTGGCAGCTCGGAGAGTTGGAGTTACCGTGCAGCCTGGCGTACGAGGTGAGCCGGTTGGAGGAGATTCCGCGCGGGGTGATGGCCACGAGTTTTTGGCTGGCTGCAGGGTTGGGGCTGGTGCAGGCGATGCTGCTTGCGGTTCTGCTGCCGTGGTATTTGCCGGCGGACAAGCTGCACCTGCTGGGGGATTCTCGGTGGTTCATGCTGTATTTGCCCGCAATATACGTCACGTCCACGCTGATGGGGAGCGACCAGGGGCGAGGGCGGTTTGGACGGTTCAGCGTGCTGCTGGCGCTGCCGGGTGCTTTTTATGTGGCTGGGATCGTGGCGGTGTGGGCCAGCGGGCACGTTTCGCCGGGGGCGTTTGCCGCAGTTCTGCTGGCGGCGGCGCTGCTTGTCACCGTCGTGCGCACGCAGATGGATTGGAGGAGTCTCTCGCCGCGATTGGTGGACTGGACGACGGCGCGGAGGCTGTTGAAGCGCGGCTGGAGCTTCTATTTGCCGACGGTGGCGAGTAACGCGCTGTACCGCGCGGACATGTTCATCCTGGTGCGGTTGGCGCCGAGCGCGGCCATTGGGCTGTACGCGGTGGCGCAAGCGATCGCGCTGGGGCAGATTGGGGCGGTCAATCCCTTTATTCAGGTGGGATTTTCCGCGGTGGCGGGAGAAATGGACCCCGGGAAGGCTTTGCAGACGCTGGGGCGGCATTTCCGCCTGTCGCAGCTCGTCGTCATCAGTACCGGATTGCTCGCCGCCGCGGTAACTCCCTGGTTGGTCCGACTACTGTTTGGCGCGCAATTTACAGGCGCTGTGACCACGGCCTATCTGCTGATTGGCGCGACAATGTTCTCGGGAATGGAGCAGGTGCTGGAGCAGGGCTTACGCGCCGCCGATCATCCCCGGCCGGGTATTGTCTCAAATTTGCTGGGGCTTGCGCTTATCATCAGCTTGGGGATTCCGGCATGCCTGCACTATGGCATCGCCGGTCTCGCCGCCGCTGCGATGGTGGCTCAGCTCCTTAACTTTGTAGTTCTGATCGGCTTCTGTGTGGTAGGGCTGAAGATGTCGGCGAAAGACTTCTGGGCGTTCGATGCATCCGCTTTCAACGAGCTCGGCTCGCTCGTCAGGTCCTTAATCAAGCGAATGTTCCAAGCACGAATCGGGAATTGAAAGGCAAGTCGAATCCCGTGCGAGTGGATTGCGATGATGACAGAAACTGAATCAAAGCCACTCTTTACGGTGATCATTCCCACCAAGGACCGGGCGGAGTACCTTCACCATACGCTCCGAACGTGCTCAATTCAGGACTATGAAAACCTGGAAATCATCGTATCTGATGACGGAAGTTCTGATAACACGAAAGCGGTGGTGCTGGAGGCTGCCCGTAAGGACTCGAGAATCAGATACATCACACCGGGTTCGGTGGGAATGCGTGACAATTTCGAGTTTGCGCTCAATCATGTGAAGCCAGGGTATGTAATCGCGCTAGGAGGTGACGATGGCATCCTCCCCTATGGCGTCAGCCAGATGTGGAGGGCGTTGGAAGAGACGAGAATGGAACTCCTGACCTGGGGCATGCCGATATTTATCTATCCCGGCGTCCGATCAAGCAAGGGGCAGTTGCACTTGAACCGACCCGGCAAATCAAAGATCCCGCGCTCCAGCGATTATTTGAAGAGGCAGGCTGAAAATTTTAATTACCTCTATGATTTCGAATCCCCGATCTTCTATATCAAGGGGGTGGTTACGACAAAGCTCGTCGAACGGGTTCGAAGCCGAACCACGGACGGCCGATTTTATGTCTGCCCCACACCAGATGGATTTTCCGGGATCGTCCTGGCGGGGGAGGTTGAGCAATATGCCTTTTCGGGAATTCCGCTCACGATCGCGGGGGCCTCGCCAACCTCTCAGGGCATGGCCTACCTGTCAGAGGGGAAGGAGGCCAAAAAACTCTCGGATTCCTTCTACGGCACGGTTTCCCGTGTGCCGATGCATCGAGATCTCGCCTCGCAGCCATACTCCCCGTTGATCTCTCTGATGACTGCGGATTACCTGCTTACAGCGAAGGACCTGCCGGGGTGGCCGGGGCATTTTCCTGAGATCGACTTCAAGAACCTGTTGATGAAGGGGCTGACGGAATTGGCGAATGGGGTGTATGCGGAAGACCGAATCAACCGGGAACTCGCCATCCTGGACAAGATAGCCCAGCATCATGGGCTTGAAGCATTTTTCCGGGGGAAGGTCAAGGAAACCAGGCGCCGTCAATCGAGAAAGCCGTTTGTCGGGAATGGGATCACGCCCAGCCAGGTTTTTCTTGATTGTGACATGTTTCGAATCCATAACATCTTCGATGCTGCCTATTTTTCCTATTTTCTGTACCAGGTTTTATCAAAGATCAGTTTTGGAACGATAAGGAAGCTTGTTGCTGATTCATTGAAATACAAAATGGAACAGCTGCGAAGGGGCAATAGGTTCCCTCCGGAATCGGAGTGGATTCTAGAAGGCTGATATAGATGGATTTTGCCTGGTGGAGATTGTAGATGCCTTTTGGCACCGAACGGGGTCTGTCGGCGGGAGGTCGAAAGCTCATTGCGAAAGGGATTGGTGTCTATACTTTAATTTGGTTTGTTGCCTTTCTCTGTAGGCCGACCTTCTTCGTTCGAAACGTTCAGATCTTGCTTCCGTTTTTTACTGTTTTGGCCATATTCTTATGTTTTTCCATGTGGCTTAGGTCCCAGGTTCAAGATAATGTTTTTGGAGAAATTGGTTTTATTTATTTGGCATTTGCCGTCGCCTATACGGTCTTCCCGGCTTATGGATTCCTGGTCCTGGACTCTCTATCGTCCCGGGTCGGAGTTCCGATTCTAGAAACGCTCGCTCCGGATCAGGGCCAACTCGGCCTGCAGCTTTGGCGTCAGGTTCTGTTTATAGCCGCTGTAGGGCTAGGATATCTGCTCTTTCGTGGCAGGCGCGCACCGAAATTTGATTCATTAAAAAATTTAGGTTGTGCGGAAAAGGCAGTCATCCGCATTTTGTTTGTCGTCATAATTCTGAGTGTTACTGGGCTCTGGATTTTTTCTGCCCACGTGGATACATATATTGATAACTACACCAGGTATGACAATCTCTCCTGGGTCGCTAGGCGCGTGGTAACGATTTGCGATGTCCTTAAGACGGGTGGCACTTTTGTATTGTTGACGATTCTGTTTAGAAACTACAGCCGATACCGCTTGTATATCTGGCCCTTTGTTCTTCTGAGTGCTGTTTATGAGATTCAGTTTTCATTTGGGTCGAGAATTGATGCATTTTTCATTCTGACGGCGGCGGCAATTCTCTATCATTATTGCGCTAAACGAATTACCTTAAAAAGGGGATTCGTGGTAATGCTCGGATTCGGATTGGTTTTTTCAGCCATTGAGATGGCTCGATCCCCCGATTTTGATTTTTCAGCGTTCAAAGAAACTGTTTCTGAGGGCCAGGGAATGCCGGCCGCGGAACTTGCGGCTGTCTTTGTTCCGGCATTTCATTTGTACGCGGAGCGCTCCGCGGGCACCCTGCCGCCAGTTTCGTGGCAAGTTTTCTTCAATGACTTTATTTCTATAGTACCGTTCGTGGGGGGGACGAAATGGAGCCCGATGTATTGGTACGCCGAAAATTACTTTCCTGACGCAGTGGTGCCACCCTTGACTGTAGGTCCAGTTGCCCTGAGTGCTTTGTGGGGAGGAGAAATTGGCTTGTTTGTTCAAGGGTTCATCAACGGCATCTTATTTGCATACCTCATGCGCTGGTTCGCAAGAGGGGGTGGGGGATGGCAAGTAATGGTAATTTATGTTTTTTGTTATTCGACATGTATTATGTGCCTGAAATACACAATCTTTTGGCATCTTGCGCCTGTTGTAAGGATTATCTTGCCGCTGGTATTCATAGTTTCGGTTCTCGCGAAAAACATTCAGAGAAACGCTAAGCGGCGCGAAAGAAGCCACCGTCAACGAATTGCACTCCTGGAATCACCCCAGAAAGCTTAGGAACAGGTCAAGACGGGAGTTGAATTCTTCTTGCAAACGATCCAGCGCATTTTGAGAATGGTACCGGGGATGCGGCAGCTCGTTTGGCAGCTGCGTCGACGACGACTGCTGCAGTTCAGACCTCCGGGACACTTCTACTCTCCGTTTCCATCCATCTCAGATATTCAGCGAAACGAAGCAAGGATTTTCGGGGATGTACCCAGAACGCTGAACTGCATCGAACTACAGGAATCCAAACAGATGGCATTGATCGAGGAATGCCTTCCCTACTACGCAGAGCTGCCCTTCACTGCCCAGCAAACCCATGGGCTGCGGTACTTCTTTGACAACCCTACGTATTCGTATTCGGATGCCATTTTCCTCTACTGCATGATCAGGCGTCTTCGGCCCCGCCGGATCATAGAAGTCGGTTCGGGTTACTCCTCTTGTGTGATCCTTGATACCAACGACCTGTTCTTCAATGGGTCTATCCAGACAACATTCGTAGACCCTCATCCGGAACTGTTGTTGTCCCTGATCAAGGACTCCGATAAGCGGACCGTTCGCATGATTCCCGGGCGTCTTCAGGACACCGATCCGCAAATCTTCGAGGAACTAGAATCCAATGACATCCTGTTCGTCGACTCCACCCACGTGAGCAAAGTCGATAGCGATGTTAATCACATCTTTTTTGACATTCTTCCGCGGCTCGCGCGGGGGGTACACATCCATTTCCACGACATTCAGTACCCGTTTGAGTACCCAAAAGAGTGGATTTATGAAGGGCGCGCCTGGACGGAAGCTTACCTTCTGAGGAGTTTTCTTGCGTGCAACGCCTCCTTCACGGTGGTCTTAATGAATACTTTCCTCGAATACTTTCACAGGGGATGGTTTGAACGGGAGATGCCGCTGTGCTTGAAGGACACCGGTAGTAGCATTTGGATTCGCCGGGAATTGTAGTTTTCGTTGACCTGGACCTGCCCAGCAGCAAAGGGCTCTGGTCGGTGACGGCCATTTTTGGCTTATTTGAATGACTAGGGGGAGGAATGGCTAAGATTTATCGACGGTTTGTTCTCCTGGTTTCCCTGCCTTTCTTGTTGGCTGGGTACTTTTCTAGAGCGGTGGGGCGGGAATATGGCGTCGGCTTTTGGAAGAAACTTCGGATTGCGCTGCACATGAGGGCCAATGGGCGCCGCGTCCCAACGGCTTCGAGTTATATCGAGCACCTGGTGATGGCCACGGAAATCCTCAAGGTTCCGAAGTCAGTCGTGGGTGTGGTGGTGGAATGCGGCTGCTACAAAGGCGGAAGCACGGCAAACCTGTCTCTGATATGCAGAGCGGCTGGCCGCCGACTAGTCGTTTTCGACTCTTTCCGTGGTTTGCCTGAACCGAGGCCTGAGGATACCCGGCATACGGTGCATGGGCAGCGCGAAATCCATCGCTACGCGGAAGGCTACTGGAGCGGCAGCTTGGTGGAGGTCAGAAAGAATGTGGCACTCTGCGGGGACCTGTCTGTCTGCGAGTTCCGCCCGGGTTTCTTTGACGAAACGCTCCCAACCTTCACGGTACCGGTGATATTTGCGTTCGAGGACGCAGATCTTCGGGATTCGGTGAAAACCTGTATCCAATATCTTTGGCCGTTGCTCGAAGACGACTGCCGCATCTATACGCATGAAGCGCAACATCAAGAAGTGGCCCAACTGTTCTTCGATCCTGCTATTTGGGATGGTCAGAAGCCGCCCGGACTCGTCGGAACGGGCACGGGCCTTGGGCTTATCCCGTACGCGGGTTGCTTCCGCAGCAGCATCGGATATGCAGTAAAGAATCCGAGCCTAGCTTCTTTTAAGAGTTCAGTTGAGCATGGCCTGCCCTGATGGAAATGTTTCTTATATCGGTAGGAATTCCTCAATGAGGGAGCCGCTGGTGCTGGTTTCTCCTGCGGATGCGGTTTTCTCCCTCAACAACCCTGCGATTCCTAACAACAAGATGATGAGCTCCAAAAAGCTCTTCGAAACGATGATGCTTGGCAGGCCAGTCGTCGTAAACCGCGGTACGTCCATGGAGGAAAAGGTTAGAGCGGTCAATTGCGGGTCCGTAGTAGAAAACGGCCGTCGCGCTTATGTACAATTCTACGACTGGAAATTCATGACCGAGAAGTTTGCGAAGTTTTATCAATGAGAATCCGTTTCGTAACGAATGATCAGATTTTCCTGCTCAGCGCGGAGACATCTCCGTACCGAGCGGAGGCGATGAAGCTGTTTCTGACGGCGCTGGTGCGGTAATCCCCAATGCGCGCGGAGACAGTTGGCGAGAGCAAGGCGAACGAAAAGCTCCTCCAGTCGCGAAGATGCCGGGCTGAGGCCCAACTGCTGCGGGCAGGCGCGGCGCTACCTTTAGACCTTTAAATTCTCGAACAATTTTGTTTGGCGTGTGTGGAGTCATTTTCGAGCAGTGATGTTCCAGCAGTGCAATTCGCGCAGTAAGGATCAGGCAGCAAAAAGTGATCCATCTCTGGAGGAAGCGCATGACAAAAGTACTGGTAGTGGGAGGCGCGGGGTACATCGGAGGAGCGGTGACGGAGTTGCTGACCGCGGCAAGAGTGCCGTTTACGGTGTACGACAGCCTGATCTACGAGCCGCACTATTTGAAAAAGCTGGATTTCGTGCGCGGGGACGTGCGCGATACGGAAAAGTTCAAGTCATTGCTGGCGAGCTATACGCATGTGATTTGGCTGGCGGCCATCGTGGGCGACGGCGCCTGCGAGGTGAATCCTGAGCTCACGGTGGAAATCAACGAAAAGGCCGTGGAGTGGCTGGCGGAAAATTATCACGGGAGAATTGTGTTCACTTCGACCTGCTCGGTTTACGGGCAATTCGACGCGGAGGTGGACGAGGAGTCGTCGGTACAGCCATTATCGCTTTATGCCAAGACCAAGCTCGCCGCGGAGAGCTTTCTACAAAAAGAAAACAGCTTAATCTTCAGGTTGGGGACGGCGTTCGGCGTCTCAGATACGTATTCACGCCCGCGAATGGACCTCGTGGTGAACTATATGACCAGCAACGCTTTGACAAAAGGGGAGCTGTCAGTATTTGGCGGGACACAATGGAGGCCGTTGGTCCACGTGAAGGACATCGCACAGGCCATCGTAAACAACCTCGAGCGGCCAGTACGCGGGGTGTACAATCTTGCGGCTCAAAATATGCAAATCAAAGACTTAGCGGCGATCGTGAGCGGGATGACGGGATGCAAGGTTAACTACACGGAACAGAAATTTCAAGACCAGCGGAACTACCATGTGAGCACGAAGAAAGCGCTGCGTGACGATATCTTTAACCCGCACACGATGCGTACGGTACAGGACGGAGTGCGGGAGATAGCAGAGTTGGTAGGACTTGGGCGAATTAAGCAGACTGAGAATGATGTCTACTTCAATGTTCGGCACGCGGAAAGGCTCAAGGCTCATGGCCAGTTCGCCTAAGGTTCCGAATCTTGTTAAGGGAGGTCTGGCGGTTGACGATCGCGGCCAGGTGTCATTCGTGAACGGATTTTCGTTTGCGAATGTCCAGCGATTTTACATGGTGGAAAACTTTTCCACGGAAGTCGTGCGCGCGTTTCACGGTCACTTGAAGGAGGAAAAGTTTGTTCTAGTGATGGCCGGATCAGCGATCGTGGCTGCGGTGCAGTTCCGAGATCCGGACAAACCGGACTTAGATACCAGGCCGTACCGGTTTGTGCTGTCCGACAGAGAACCTCAGATTCTTCACCTCCCTGCTGGATACGCCAACGGTTTCCGCCCGCTTGAAGCCAAGACGAGGCTCCTGTTTTTCTCTACGGCGACACTCGAGGAATCCGCCAAAGATGACTACCGGTTCCCATACGATTATTGGGGAAAAGAGGTATGGGAAGTGGAATTCCGTTGAGCTCTGGCTTGTTTGAGGGAATGAAAAGATGAAGAGGGTACTTTTACTGGGCGCTACAGGAATGCTGGGAAGCGCAGTGTATGGTGTGCTTAGTCAGAAGTACGAACTCATTCTGGGCGTTAGAAATCTCGACAAGCTTGCGCTACTAGAGAAAACCCATGGAGGGACTGCCAGACACGAGGTTCTCCCTTTTGATGCGGCTCTGATTTATCAGGACTATGTCGCCAGAAAGGGGGACCGAGGCGAGTACCTGACAGAATTCCTTCGCAGAGCGGGGAACGTCGATCACGTGATCAACGCCATCGGCGTGACGATTCCTTTTGCATTACGCGAACCGGCCTTAACGTTTTTTGTAAATGGAGCGCTTCCACACATACTGGCTGAAACCTTTGGAGAAAAACTGATTCACATTACGACCGACTGCATCTACAACGGGAAAGAAGGTTTTCCTTACAACGAGAATTCTTCGAAATCACCGACCGACCTCTATGGTCTTTCGAAAAGCTTGGGTGAACCGACTGGGTGCCTTACAATTCGCACGTCCATCATCGGGCGAGAACTGGATGGTTTGACTGGGCTTTTGGAATGGTTCCTGCAACAGGACGGAAAAACGATTACGGGGTTTGCCGAGCATTACTGGAATGGCATCACCACCAAACAATTCGGGATACTCTGCGACAAGATCATGCAGTCGCCTGATTCGTACCCACGCCGCGGGGTTTATCACGTGTTTTCTACCGTCGTGTCCAAGTACGAGATGCTTCTCGCCTTTCAACGCAAGTACGGGATTCACTGCACGGTCAAGGCAGACAAAGAGAACAGGCTCAATCGGTCGATGACGTCAGCAAAGGAACTAAATCGACTCCTGCAAGTTCCATCTTTTTCCGACATGTTGGAGGATCTGCAGAGTTGAACCCCCATGACCAAGAACTTTAAACTCGTCACCTTCCTCGGAATCCGGCCCGACATCATTCGAATGCACAAGTTGTTGGCCATGCTCGAAAACGGCCAGATGAAGCACGGCTATCGCCACACTTATGTTCACTCTGGCCAGCATTTTGATTTCCAATTGGATGGCGTCTTTCACAGGCAACTAAAGGTCGATCCTCCCAAATTGAATCTGCGAGTCGGAAAGGTTCTCAAGAGAAGGGGCAAAACAGGCCATGTTCAACAGTCCGCGCTCCTTTTCCAAAAAACGGCTGAGATGATTGAACGCTTGCGTCCCGATGCCGTGCTCTATCTCGGCGACACAAATACGGTCCTTTCCGCAATCATCGTGGCCAAGTACAACATCCCCGTGATTCACATTGAGGGCGGTGGACGCAGTTTCGACTGGCGCATGCCTGAAGAAAAAAACAGAATTGTTATCGATCATCTGTCAGATCTCATCTACTGCTACTTAGATCGCTACAAGCAACTCCTAGTAAGCGAAGGAATTCCAGAGTTTCGCATCGCCACGGTCGGCAATATCATCGTCGATGCGCTTTCCAGCTTTCTTCCCGCTGCTGGCAAGAGCCCAATCCTGGATCGCCTTAAGCTCAGAAGGGGCGAATACGTGCTCTGCACCCTCCATCGTGAAGAGAACATCGATGACAGAGACGTACTGGCCGCCAAGTTGAAAGACCTTCAGCAGCTTTCTCAGATGCTTCCGGTTGTGCTCCCTATGATGCCTCGGCTCAAAGCACGCATCCGTCGTGAAGGTCTCGGCGGCATTCTACTCAGGTCCAAGATCATTACTACAGAACCTTTAGGGTTCATAGAATTTCTTAAACTCGAAAAAGAAGCGCGCTTGATTGTGACGGACAGCGGAACAGTGCAGGAAGAGGCATTGATACTAGGTGTGCCGTGCATTGTCACGCGGCGCTCGACTGAACGGCCGGAAACTATGGCAGCCGGTGCGACTATCCTAGACGAGAAAGACCTGTGCGGTAACGCTGAGGAAGCCCTGAAAATGCCTACGGATTGGGACCGCAATATTCTGAATCCCATGGGTGGAAGTCCCAGCGAGCGAATCTTTCAGGATATCTTGAGCCGAATTCGAACTGGTTTCTTTGCTAACTCTCGGAGCTTCGAAGAGCTGCAGCAAAACCTATTTGTTCGGCAGGCATACGGCCTAGAACACTGCGAACTCCGAACTATGGCTGCTTCGTGAGCGAGAAGTTCCCGGTTGCTTCAATTTGAGTCCCTAAGATGCGCATATTGCTCCTCGTTGATTGTTACTATCCTAATTCGTTGTTTTCGGCATTCCACTTGCTGAGGTGAACGGTGGGCCGCATCCTGATCGTGGCGAATGATTTTCCCTACCCTCCGCACCATGGTTCTGCGGTCGACATGTGGAATCGAATACTGAGTCTGAAACAGCTTGGATTCAGGTTAGATCTCATTGCTACGGTTAGAGCTGAGATCAAGCGAGAGCGTCTTGACGCGGTGGAAGCTGTTGTGGATGGTCTGTGGATTGTGGGAAGGAGCAGGGGCATTACTTCCGCGTTATCGTTAGCCCCATTTCAGGTCCGCAGTCGAATGGGGCTTCGGACTGTCCCCCTTACGGAAACGTACGAGGCAGTATTACTGGAATCGGAATATGTAGCGCCTATTCTTGAAAATAGGCGGCTCAAGGCAAAGGTTCGCGTACTAAGGCTCGCAAATGATGAGCCCCGTTATTATAGGGAGTTGCGGAGCAGCGCACATTCATGGATTGAAAGATGCTTTTATCTGTTCGAAGGGCTCAAGTTTGATAGGTTCTCTCCACGGATGAAGTCCCGGTGTGATTTACTCTGGTTCATATCGGATCTGGAGAGGACAAAACATCTTGAGGCAAGCCCGGGCGATTCTCTGAAGGCAGTATTTCTTCCCCCGGATCCGGGAGTCAGATCGATGCGGGCCTATTCGGGTGGCGGCGGTCGTGTACTCTTCATCGGCAGCCTCACGTTTCCTCCCAACCTGGGAGGCTTGGAATGGTACGTTGAGCACGTTCATCCAACCCTATCCCGCGTTCAAGGGTATTCGTTGACGGTCGCTGGCCGCACCGATAAGGCTACACTGCCCAGGCTTCAGGCGGCGCTGGGAGGATACTCGAACATACATCTTTGCCCTGACCCAGAAGAGCTGAATGATCTGTACAGTCAGGCTGCTGTATTCATAAATCCCGTGCTCCGAGGGGCTGGGGTAAAGCTCAAGACCGTTGACGCGTTGCGTGCGGGCGTTCCCGTGGTGAGTACTTCGGTTGGCATGGAGGGCACCGGGTTGGTACCCGGCCAGCATCTACTTGTGGCCGATTCGGCTGAACAGTTCGTTCGTCGAGTGGAAGAGCTCCTAGCGGATCGTGCGCTGGCTGAGGAGTTGGTCCGGTCCGCTCAGGTGTTTCTGGCAGAAACTTATGACAACGAGCGGAACATGGGGCGTTCGCTGTCCTCGATTTTGACCGTTCCGGTTTGTGCGGCTGGCTGAGGCGACTATACGTATGTGTGATCTGGTTGGGTCAATTGTCGTCTATCAGAATTCGGACGAGCAAATTCGGCAGGCACTGGCGAGCTTCCTGAATACGGAACTAAACGTCAGGCTGTATGTGATTGACAATTCTCCAGACGAGAGGGTAAGCGCACTCTGCGGGGACGAACGGATCTTCTATGTACATAACGGGCGGAATCTCGGGTTTGGGGCAGGGCACAACGTAGCGATAAAGAGTTCACTCAGGGAAGCGAATTACCATGTGGTGCTGAACCCTGACGTGTATTTTGTGAAGGGAGTTCTAGAGTCGCTCCTTAGCTTTGCGCGGTCCAGGCCGGACGTTGGCGTGGTCATGCCGAAGATACTGAACCCCGACGGATCAATCCAACATCTCTGCAAGAAGCTGCCATCCCCAGCCGACCTTATAGCGCGACGATTCCTGCCCGGCTTCCTCAAGCCGCTTATGGGAGCGCGCTTGGCCCGTTACGAGTTCCGTGACCAAGATTATGACTCTGTCCTGTCGGTGCCAGTCCTTTCTGGATGCTTCATGATGCTCAACTGCGCCGCGCTTTCGCAGGTTGGAATGTTCGATGAGCGCTACTTCATGTACATGGAAGATGTGGACCTTTGCCGAAGGATGCAGGAAGGATATAAGACGATCTATTTTCCTAAGGTTGCAATCTATCACGGATACGAAAAGGGTTCCTATCGAAGTTTTCCGCTCATGATGCGGCACATCGTATCGGCGCTGCGATACTTCCAAAAATGGGGCTGGTTTTCGGACGCCGAGCGCGTGCGCATCAATCAGAAAAAATCTGAGGCCCCATTGCTTGAATCCGGAGAAAGAACGGCTCAGGTCTAATCTGAAAGCGTAGGAGTTAGTTTCCGGTAGATTCGTTCGGCCACATCGTATCTGCAACGTCATTCCAAATCCAAATTGAGTCGAGGGAAAGGCCAGAGTTCATGGCTTATCTGGGAGCGTTCTTATTGTGCATGTGTTTGTCGATGGTGGGGACGTGGTGTGTGCGGAAGGTGGCGAAGGCGAGGGGATGGATCCACGAGCCGGGATCGGAGAGGCACGTACACACGATAGCGGTACCGAGGCTGGGCGGGGTGGCGATTTATTTTTCGTTCATGACGGTGGTGATTTTGGGGATGGTGATTTCCGGGTTGCTGGGAAGAGGGACGCCGTTGCATGCGAGGGCGATGGCGGGACTGCTGGGGCCGGCGTTGATTATTTTTTTGCTGGGATTGTACGACGACGCGTACTCGCTGAACGCGAAATGGAAATTCGCGGTGGAGATCGTGGCGGCGGTGGGGCTGTATGCGGGCGGGTACGGAATACACAACCTGGGTCTCGTGCACGGGGGGCGAGTGCTGGGGTGGGAGTATTGCTTGCCGCTGACGGTGTTGTGGGTGCTGCTGATCACAAACGCGTTCAACTTGATCGATGGATTGGATGGGCTGGCGGCGGGGTCGGCGGTGTTCTCAGCGCTGGTCGTGTTTGTGATGTCGCTGATCGTGCCGAATGGATTGGTGGCGTTTCTAGCGATCGCGCTGGCAGGAGCGACGCTGGGATTTTTGCGGTTCAATTTTCATCCAGCGTCGATTTTTTTGGGGGATTCGGGGAGCTTGTTCATCGGATTCATGCTGGCGGCGCTGGGATTGGCGGGTTCGCAGAAGGCGCCGACGATTGTGGCGATTGCGATACCGGTCGTGTCGTTGGGATTTCCCATACTGGACGTGGTGCTGGCGGTGGCGCGGCGGTTCGTGGCGAGAAAGCCGCTGTTCGACGGAGACAAATCGCATATTCACCACAAATTAGTGAGGCGGGGACTGTCGCAGAGAGATGCGGTGCTGACGCTGTACGCCGTGACGGCGGGATTCGGATTCATGAGCCTGATATTGCTGCAGCAGAGAAGAGCGATCGCGTTGGTGCTGGCGGTGGTGGGAATAGGGATTTTTCTGGGAGTGCAGCAGCTGCGGTATCAGGAATTTGCGGAGCTGCTATCGGTGCTGCAACGAGTGAGCCGGCGGCGGCAAGTGCTGGCGAATCATGTAGCGATCCGGGTGGCGGCGGAGAAGCTGGGCGAGTGCGAGGAACTCGGGCAGATGTGCCAGATTCTGAAGAACACGCTGGAGCCGATCGGATTTGACGCCGTGCGATTTCAAAAGTGCGGCAAGAACGGATATTCATCGTCGACGATTCAGCCCATGAGTTATTTGCCGGATGGAGCGTGGCTCTATTCGTGGTGCGAACGAGAAATCGCGGAAGCGCCGTGGGAGCTGAAGCTGGAACTGATGAACGGAGGGGCTAGCCGATGGGGCTACCTGTCGTTGATAAGGATGTCCAACCAGAATCCGGTGGCGCTGGATCTGAATATGCTGACCGCCGAATTTCGGTGCGCGCTTTCTGGGGCGATTGAAAGAGCGACGGCGCGACTAGAAGAAGAGAAGACTAGCGAGCACGGCAGGAACGAAAAGACTCGCTCGATCGCGGCAGGGACAATGGCGGATTGATATGGCAAAAACAGTGAGCCCAAAAGGGAAGTGTAAGGAACGAGCTACCGGAGAGTTTTTGCAAGTAGTCGTGGAGAACGAATCCGTAGCTGCATTCTGAATGCGAGGAGGGCGTATGAAAGGCGTCGTGCTTGCGGGCGGAACGGGCAGCCGGCTGAACCCACTGACGAAGGTCACAAATAAGCACCTGCTTCCTGTATACGACAAACCGATGGTGTATTACCCGATTCAGACGCTTGTGAACGCGGGCATCCAGGAAATCCTTTTAGTGACGGGCGGGAAAAACGCTGGGGACTTTCTGCGGCTTCTCGGTAACGGACGTGATTTTGGCCTAAAGCATTTGAATTATACATACCAAGAAGGAGAAGGGGGAATCGCGGAGGCGCTTGGATTGGCGGAGGATTTTGCGGACGGCAATCCAGTGTGCGTGGTGCTGGGAGACAACATCATCGAGATGAATATTTGCAGAGCTGTCGATGCGTTCCGGCAGCAAAGACGCGGAGCGAAGATTCTCTTGAAGGAAGTTGCCGACGCGGAGAGATTTGGCGTTGCCGAGATTCGCGGGGATTACGTCGTAGGTATCGAGGAAAAACCGAGAACGCCCAAGTCCAATTTTGCCGTAATCGGAGTCTATCTCTACGACACTACGGTTTTCGAGAAGATTCATCGGTTGAAGCCTTCAGGACGGGGAGAGCTGGAGATCACCGACGTCAATAATTTTTATGTTCAAGAGGGTACACTGACCTACGAGACTCTGGACGGATGGTGGACCGACGCCGGAACCTTCGAATCTCTCCTTCGGGCTAACCATCTGGTAGCCAAAACCGGTGCTAACAAAATCAGTGAGGAAGCTGATGCCGCCGCTGCCGCTGTTCGGAAAGCAGGCCAATGAAAATACTAGTGACAGGCGGCGCTGGGTTTATCGGCTCGAACTTCATTCGCTACATTCTGGCGTTGGGGCGGAAATACACAGTCGTGAACTACGACAAGCTGACGTATGCCGGAAACCTGGCGAACCTTGAACAAGTTTCCGCCCATCCCAATTATGGGTTCGTGAAGGGAGATATCTGCGACGCTAGTCTTCTGGAAAGCGCGATGCGCGGCTGTGATGCAGTCGTTCATTTTGCGGCGGAATCCCATGTCGATCGGAGTATTTATGAGCCGTCGCCTGTGATCCGCACAAACATCACCGGCACTTTTACGATTTTGGAGGTGGCACGTAAGCTTTCGATACCTCGCTTCGTGCACATTTCAACCGACGAGGTTTATGGCGATATCTCTCCCAATGAATTCGCCGATGAAAGGTCTCCGCTGCAGCCTAGTAGCCCGTACTCAGCTTCCAAGGCGGGCGCTGATCTCTTGGTTCGATCGTACGTCCGCACTTATGATTTTCCTGCCGTGATCACGCGTTCTTCGAACAATTACGGTCCCTATCAGTTTCCAGAGAAATTCGTTCCACTCATGATCACAAATGCTATGAGCAACCAGGTGTTCCCCGTTTATGGCGACGGCAAGCAGCAACGCGATTGGCTGCACGTCGAGGACAACTGCGGGGGAATTCTCGCTGTTCTCGAGAAGGGCAAAATAGGAGAGGTTTACAATATCGGCGGACTTGACCTCGAGGAAAACCTGACCTTGGCGCGACGCATTCTGCAACTCACAGGGAAGCCCGAGAGTCTGTTAACGTATGTCCGAGATCGGCCGGGCCACGACCGTCGCTATGCGCTTAACTGCGAGAAAATAAAAGATGAGCTGGGCTGGAAACCCCTCATCTCCCTAGACGACGGCCTCCGCCAGACCATTGACTGGTACGAAAATTCTGGCCCCTGGCTCGCCGGCGTTCGTTGCGGCGAATATCTCACCTACTATGAGAAATATTATTTGAATCGTGAGCAGTCTCTTCACGCGATTGCGAGCGCCGGGCCGACAACTTCTGAATGAATTTTCTGAACGTCCAGTTTAAAGCCTGCTACGGACCTGCAGGCCAGCGAGCATCGGGGTTAATGCAACGAATCGACACAAGTCTTCCAGGCGTGTTTGAGCTGCGGCCCGTTATCCACCGCGACGGCCGCGGCTGCTTCATCGAAACCTACCACCAGGTGAAGTTCGCCGGCCTCGGTATCACGGACGCCTTCCTCCAAGACAACCTCTCCTGCTCGGTCTGCGGCACTCTCCGTGGCCTTCACTATCAACTACGGCAACCGCAAGCGAAGCTTTGCAGGGTCGTTCAAGGCAAGGTCTTGGACGTTGCAGTGGACATACGCTTCGGGTCACCGAATTTTGGGAAATGGACGAGCGTGCTTCTCTCCTCGGAACAACAAAATCAGATTTATGTTCCAGTTGGTTTCGCTCACGGTTTCCTGGCGCTATCGGAAACGGTTCAATTCCTTTACAAGTGCAGCGATTTCTACAATCCTGCGGACGAGCACGGCGTTGCCTGGAATGATCCAGATCTAAATATAGGATGGGGAGCTGCGGAGCCTGTCCTTTCTGCCAGAGACGCACAATATTCACCGCTTTCCCAAGTTCCTCGCGAATTTCTGCCGGAGTATACGGCGAAATGAGGCCGGTCATATTGCTGACAGGGGGAAGCGGTCAAGTTGGAGGCGAGCTCTTGCCGCTTTTGTCCCAATTGGGCGAGGTAGTTGCCCCTGACCATAGCCAGTTGGATCTTTCGAAACCCGCGGGCGTCCGGCAGACAATCAGAGAAGTGCGGCCTCAACTCATCATCAATGCCGCAGCTTATACAGCCGTAGATCGTGCGGAAACGGACGAAGCGACGGCGCAAATGGTCAACGCGGAAGCCCCCGAAGTAATGGCTGTCGAAGCGAAAAAAATTGGCGCGGTTCTTTTGCATTTTTCCACCGACTATATTTTCGACGGAACGAAAAGAACCCCATACGATGAGACCGATTCCGCAAATCCGATCAACGTTTACGGTAAGACCAAATTTGCCGGTGAACAAGCGATTCGAGCCTCAGGTGTGTCGCACCTGATTTTTCGCACGGCCTGGGTATATGCCACGCGTGGCAAAAATTTCCTGCTCACGATTTTGCGTCTTGCTACGGACAGGGATGAGCTGAGAGTTGTAAGCGATCAAGTAGGATCTCCAACGTGTGCTTCGGAACTAGCCGCCGCAACTTGCGAGATTCTCACCCGCATGAATGATCGAAATCGCGGCCCGTTTGCTTTTTCCGAAGTTAGCGGAACCTATCATGTGAGCGCCGCGGGACAAACGACTTGGTACGACTTCGCCAAGGCTATCCGGGAGGAAGCATTGTCCACGCCACACCCTCGGAAATGGCTAGCCGACGCTACCAAGGGACGCCAGTGGATCGCCGATCGCGTTACACCCATCTCCACGGAGGAGTTTCATTCTCCCACGCCCCGCCCGGCCTATTCTGTCCTTTCGAACTCCCTTCTGATGCAGAAGTTCGGGGTTTCGCTGCCGGACTGGCGTCTCCAACTCAAACGTTGTTTCTTCTCCGATAGTTCCGCGGCTAACCTCGCTGTTAAAGCTGGCGCCGGCTAGCACGCATTTAAACGGCCTTTTTCGCAGAGCCGTTTCCTTCCTCAGCCACCAATACTCCAACCAACTCCTGAACGGTGATCGGCAATTCTCGGTCGATCTCCTCCGCTCGCCCGATCGCGGTCCGCGAAATCCCTACTAGCGCAGATTCTTAGCGAGTTCAGTCCACGCTCCTGCGCCGAGCATCCTCGCACGAATCACGAAGAAGGACATTGGTTTGATCAAGCGGGGACCTGCGGTCCACAGTAAGCGTTCGCTTCAGGCCGTCTTGTGCCGATGGGATGCAACTGCTAGGGGCGCTGCTATTTTGACTGCGGGTTTATCTCGTCGGTGAAAATGTCGTCGGTGTGAGCTCTGGCGATGGCGAGATCCAGCCGGGACAACAGCTGTGCCAGAGATTCACCTTTCTGACGTTTCAGCATGGCTAGTGTGTGGCGCCCCTCGTGGGCCACGGCGATACATTCCCTCAGCGGGGGAATGACTCCGATGCTGATTCCACCGTGTTCGATTGTCTCTTCGATGTAAGGCAAGTCTGGAAGACGGTTGGTGGGAACGTTCGTAGCGGTGCCTTCTTCTATGCTGCCTCTTGGTTGGGGAGCTGTAGACTTGCGGCGACGTTCCACGGGAGCAACTCCTCGATGTGCTTGATCGGATGATCCGCGATGCGGGACAACACGTTCCGTAGATAACTTTCGGGATCGACTCCGTTTAGCTTGGCACTGCCAACCAGACTGTAGATCGCCGCGGCACTCTCTCCACCACTATCGGAACCCGCAAAAAGAAAATTCTTTCTGCCCAGCGCCACGACCCGCAACGCCCGCTCGGCAGCATTATTATCGATTTCGATGCGGCCGTCATCACAGAAGCGCATCAACGCTTCCCACCGTCCGAGTGCGTAACGAACAGCCATGGCCGTATCGGATTTTCGAGAAAGTTTCCCTAAGGTCTCTTCCAACCATTGTTTCAGCGAGTCCAGCAACGGTCTGCTGCGGGTGTTGCGAACCTCACGCCGCTCGTCAGGCGGGTGCCCTCTTATTTCTTTTTCGATGGCATACAACGCCGCGATGCGCTCCAAAGCCTCAGTCGCAACCGGGGATCTGTGCGCAACTTCGAGATCGTAGAACTTTCTCCGCATGTGCGCCCAGCAGGCTGCTTCCTGAATGCGCCCCGCTTCGTAGATCTGATCAAAACCCGCGTAACCATCCGCTTGCAGTGTGCCCGTAAAGTTGCTCAGGTGGGATCGCGGGTGTTCGCCCTTGCGATCCGGTGAATATGCGAACCACACCGCAGCTGGTGTGCTATTGCCTGCGGGACGATCGTCGCGCACGTACGTCCACAGCCGCCCCGTCTTGGTTTTACCCAACCCTGGTGCCAGCACCGGAACTGGCGTGTCATCCGCATGTAGTTTCCCAGCCGCCATCACGTGACGTCGCAACGCTTCGACCAGCGGCGCAAGTAGTCGGCTGGATCCACCGACCCACTCCGCCAGGGTGGAGCGATCCAACTCCACGCCTACGCGAGCATAGATCTGCGACTGCCGATAGAGAGGAAGATGATCAGCGTTATGTTGTGCACAACATAACTGTGATTATGTTGGGTTGCCCGTTATGTTGTGATGTGGGGGAAATGGCGCATGAATACTGTGTGTTGCGAATCTGAAGGCAACATAACGTAAGGGCTGAAGAGACTTCTGGCGATCTTAGCATGATCCGGGATGGAAAGGATCCCGGTAAATGCTGAGAACTCTGTTGCGACTGGAAGAACCGTTTTACATTGCCCGTCAAGAGGAAGCCCCGCTACTTCGAGAACGTACAACTTTTCTGGAACACTTGCTTAAGCAGGGCACCAGCCTTGCGGCAGCACGCGGCGTGTCATGGCAATTGCTGAACGTCATGAGGTTGCTGAAACTGGCTCGGTTGCGCGATGTGTGGATAGACGAAATCCAAGAGGCCGCCGAACGGTGGACACGGCAACAGCGGTCGAATCCCAATATACGATCCTACAAGCATTCAGGAAGTTACTTCACATATGTAGCGAAGAAATGGTTGCATTTCGCAGGCGTGTTGAAGAGGCCGGCGATTCCTCGCATGCGGTTCGCAGACGAGGTAGATGATTTTGCGAGATGGATGACGGAGGAAAGGGGAATGTCGGCGCTGACGGTGCGGTCGCACCGGAACAAGACATCGCTGTTTCTCAAGTGGTTTTCCGAGCGATGCCGTTCACTCGCTTCCGTGCGGCTCAGGGATGTAGACGACTTCCTGATCTTCAAGGGAACGAACGGCTGGAGCCGCAAGTCGGCGCGTGGTTACGCCGACGCGCTGCGGTCCTTCTTCCGATACGCGGAACAACGTGGCTGGTGCAGGCCGGGCATCGGGGAAGGCATCACCTCGCCCAGGCTCTATGCACAAGAAGGATTACCCGAAGGACCAGAGTGGAAGCAGGTGCGGCGGCTGCTCGGAAGTGTAAGGGGAAATAATGCCGCCGCGCTGCGAGCCAGAGCTGTCTTGTCCCTCCTGGTGGTTTACGGGTTGCGCAGTGGGGAGATATCGCGTCTGCTGTTGAGCGACTTCGACTGGCGCTCGGAGACGTTCACGGTGAACCACTCCAAACGCGGAGGAGCACAAAAATATCCTCTGCAGCATGAAGTTGGTGACGCCATCATTGCATACATCCGGAAGGCGCGCCCACGGTCCTCCAATCCGAGTCTGTTCCTCACGCTGAAACCACCTTACCGAGGCATCGGGCACAGCAGCCTCTGGCGCATCACGAGCACAAGAATGGAAGCGGTAGGCATCCGATGCCGGCGACGCGGACCACACTGTCTGCGGCATGCGTGTGCCACCCATTTGCTGGAGCAAGGCGCATCCTTGAAGCAGATCGGGGATCTGTTAGGTCATCGTGACTCCAGATCCACGAGCATCTATGCCAAAGTTCACCTGCAACAGCTGCGCCGCGTAGCGGACTTCGATCTGGGAGGTCTGCTATGAAGCTTGCGGTGGTGGTCGATATGTATGTTTTGCACCGGCGCGCGACGGGCCAGAAGTTCGAGAGCCCAGCCGTTGCACTCCGCTCGTTCTCCCGTCGTTACAGTGACAGGTCTCTCCGAGGGATCACGCCTACGGAGGTGAAACAGTTCCTGGATGTTCCACAAACTGGGCCCGCAACTTGGCGGCGGAAATATGGGGCGTTGCGAGACTTCTTCGTGTACTGGCGGTGCCGTGGAAAGCTGAAGACTGTTCCGATGCCACCGGCGGCTCCCAGGTATACGCCGACCTTCGTTCCGTATATCTACCCTCGTCGCGAGCTTCAACTGTTGTTGGAGGCCGTTCCTCGCTGTCAGCGAAATGTGGAGTGCCGGATATCCGCAATCACGCTTCACACCCTGCTGCTGTTCCTCTACGGAACGGGCATGCGCGTGGGTGAAGCGCTGAGACTGCGCCTTGCTGATGTGGATCTCGATAACAGCGTGATTACCGTCCGCGGCACGAAGTTCTACAAGTCCAGACTTGTCCCTCTGGGAAGGGATGTGGTTCGGCTGCTTCGGAACTATCTGGACACGCCGGGAAGATGGAATCACCACTACCGGTCTCTTTTCCAGTCGCGGCAGCATAAGCCTCTCGGCCACAGCCAGCTAAATTTCACCTTCCGGCGGCTGCGCAGACTTGCGGGCGTTCGCCGAAGTGACACGAGTTCTCATCAGCCGCGGCTGCATGACCTGCGGCACACGTTCGCCGTCCACAGACTAACGGAATGGTATCGGAAAGGTGCGGACGTGCAGACCCTTCTGCCTGCACTCTCCACCTACCTGGGACACGTCGATCTGCACTCGACCCAGTGTTACCTGACCATGACGCCAGAGTTGCTGGCAGAAGCCAACCGCCGTTTCCAGGACTACGCATATGGAGGGCGCCATGAACAATAGGTCGGCCCTCGGCTCTTGGATCAGGCGCTTCCTGATGGAATATCTCGTCGGAGAGCGAAATCTGGCCCGTAACACACAACAGAGCTATCGCGATGCCGTTCGCCTGCTTGTTGTGTTCGTGGCTACGAAGATGCACAAGAGAGTGGACGAACTGCTCGTCCCCGACATCGATGCGGACCTGCTGCGCGCGTTCCTATTGCACATCGAAGAAAAGCGGAAATGCAGCATCTCCAGCCGCAATCAGCGTCTGGCGGCCATCCATGCGCTGTCCGGCTTCATCGCAGAACGCTGCCCCGAGTATCTGGACTGGTGTGCTCGACTCCGCGCCGTCAAGTCCAAGCGGTCAGCTCCCACGCCAGTCTGTTATCTCGAAAAGCCGGAGATCGATGCTCTATTGGATGCTCCCAGTCCGATCACAAAGCTCGGCTATCGGGATCACACCCTGCTGCTTTTTCTGTATAACTCGGGAGCACGCGCAGAAGAAGCGGCAAAACTATGCATCGAAGATCTCAGCCTGCACTACGGCGCAGACGGTACCTTGTCTTCGGTGCGCCTTCACGGAAAGGGTGGTAAGGTTCGCATCTGTCCGTTGTGGGCCTCCACGACAGTGACGTTGAGAAACCTTGTCGCTGGGCGGAACGGCAAGGAGCGAGTGTTCCTCAATCGGCGCTCCGAGCCGCTGACACGCTTCGGTATCCATGAGATCGTGACGCGATATGCGCGCGCCGCCATGAGCCGCGTGCCGGAGATGCGGAAGAAACGGATCGGCCCTCACACCATCCGACACACAACAGCCACTCATCTTCTTCGCGCCGGCGTTGACATCAATACGATCCGTGCCTGGCTCGGCCACGTCTCCATCAACACTACCAACATCTACGCCGAAACTGACCTTGAAATGAAAGCCAAGGCTCTTGGTCTGTGTGCAGTAAAGACCACCCGATCACCGAAACGTTGGAGTGAGGATCCCGATCTGATGTCCTTCCTTGCTCAAATCTAGGCCACACTTATGTGACGCTCAGTTCTGAGAAACCCTCTGTCTAGGCCCTTCCCAAGACCGAGCGTCACATAACCGCAAACCCAACATAATCACAATATTTCGATGTCAGGATATGTGCCAGAAGCCCAGAACCAGCAATGCTTCGCTCGATCGGTCGACTCGGCGCTGCAACCTGCAGGATGCGATCGCAACACGCGCAAGCCAGCTTGGGACGTATGTACTGAATGACTTTGAGACTGGCCGGCACGTACTCCAGGATTTCCGAGACGTCTTCGCCAAGATGTTTCAGCTGGCCGCCACAGTCTGGACAAGCTTCTTGCTTCGGAAGGAACTTCCGCACTTCTCGTGGCAAGTGCTCTGGCAACGGTCGCCGCACGGGTCGTGCTGCCGGGGTGCTCGCCGAAGCTGATTCTTTTACCGCAACTGTTTCTTTGGTTCGTCTTGCTTCCAGTTCTTCCAGCCGCAGTTCCAGTTGTTCGATCTGGTGTTCTCGCTTCTCCGACGAGCGGCCGAACTGCTGGCGACGCAGTTTCGCGATCAGCAGCTTCAAGTGTTCGATTTCCACATCGCGCGAGGCAAGCTGCTCGCGCTGCGAAAGGATTTCTTCTTGTTGTGTGGTGAGCTGTTTCCGATGCGAGAAGACTTGCTCACGCAGTGCCAGGATGAGTGCTTTTAATGCTTCGGAATCGAGTTGATCGAGGTCGCGCGTTGTGGCGGCATCCATTGCACGCGAACATACCGCACTTTTTTTACAGCATGATTAAAACGTACAAGAAAAACCAAAATATTTTCTTTCACACCGCCATTTGCGGATCGTAACTGCGTACCGGACGCCGCCAATCGATTCCCTCAAGCAACATCGATAATTGTGCGGGCGTTAACGCCACCGTTCCACTCGTCGCTTGTGGCCACGTGAATTTTCCTCGTTCAATTCTTTTTGCAAAAAGACACAGACCATCGCCGTCCCACCACAACATCTTGATCAGGTCACCACGCCGACCTCGGAAGACGAAGACCTGTCCCGAGAACGGATTTTCCTTAAGCGCCGTCTGCACCATGCCACTGAGCCCGGTGAATCCGCGCCGCAAGTCGGTTACTCCTGCGGCGATCCAGATGCGAGTTCCTGCCGGCAGCCCGATCATCCCGCTAGACACTCAAGTACCGCACGCAGCGTCACTACGTCCACGGCCCCAGCGATTCGAAGTGTTCCTCTCGAAAGCTTTATCTCCATCGTCCCGACAGACCATGGCTCAGACGTACTGCCAACGCGCCTGCATTTACTCTCTACATTGTCCGAGACTGTTACGGGTAGGAGCTTGCTGGACGGGCTCTTTCCCAGCCGTCCTTCGTGATACTTCTTGCGCCAGTAAAACACTTGGTTGGCGTTGACTGCGTGCCGCCGCGCCACGCGCGCTACCGATGCACCAGCCTCTAACGTCTCTTCGACGATTCGTCGCTTCTCTTCAATCGATCGCCGCCGTCTTGTTTCTCCCTTGAGTATCCCCTCAAGGTTGGCCTGCTCGGATATGTCCACTTATCCCTCGTGGACACTTATCGATGTGCCCACATCGGGCAGCATCCTTATTTACTCTCAATTCGTCTAGACGGTTCTCACCAGCCGCTTACGGTCCACAGGAGTAATGGTGGTCCTCCATGCCGACGTTCAGGACCTAGTGGTCGGTGACCTATCGTTTACGCGGTTCGGCTGACGCGGGAGGTTGTGGGAACGCTATGTCGCCTCTCCACTGCATCTGGTAACTAGCGCATTGGGCACACGAAAACCGAGGTCCTATTCTAGTCGGGATTCGTATCCATATACTTAAAATGAACGAGCGCCGGTCGACCTGCGATTTTTGCCCTAGAAAACCCGGTGCTAATTTATTGCAGTACAAACCCGATGATTGCTGGACAACAATTCGTTCCTCGCATACTCATTGCCGAAGACTCGGCACTGTGTCGAAAGCTTCTAGAAGCCATTCTTGCGAATAAGCCCTATGAACTCTGCTCCGTTACGAACGGACGAGAAGCGCTGGATGCCTTCGCACAATTTCGCCCCGACATTATCATCACGGACTGGATGATGCCCGACGTGACCGGTGTTGAGCTTTGTCGCCAGGTTCGTAAAGCACAAGATATCTCCACGTACATAATTTTAGTCACCCAGAAGTCCGAGAAGGAAGACCTCATCGAAGCCTTGGACGCTGGAGCGGACGACTACCTCACCAAGCCATTTGATGCCGGGGAGCTGTTAGCCCGAATTCGGGTAGGTTGCAGAACCGTTCAGATGGGCCGAGAAATCGAAGCCAAGAACGCTCTGCTTGAAAAGGCTGCCAGGACAGACCACCTGACGGGCTTGCCTAACAGGCTGGCGGTCGAAGAATTCGCTGCGAAACAACTCAGCGCGGCAATCCGGCACAAATTCAATCTATGGGTTGTTGTGACAGATTTGGACAAATTCAAGCTAGTAAACGATACCTACGGCCATTTCGCTGGCGATGAGGCGATCAAGCGCTTTGCGACGATCCTCAAGGCCCACACCCGTGCTGCCGACATTTGTGGCCGACTCGGCGGCGATGAGTTCTTGATCGTGATGTCGCACGGCAACAAGAAGGCAATTGTTCAAACTATTGAGCGTCTAAGAGCGGACTTCGCCGATGAGGATTGCAGCCTGAATGGTCAGCAGATTCCCCTTACGGCAAGTTTCGGCATCGCTGGATATGATGGGACGGAAAAAGTGACGTTTCGGGAAGTCCTTACTCGTGCCGACCATGCTTTGTACCTCGCCAAGGCATCTGGGCGGAATCAAGTAAGAGCGCACGTACGAAACGCGGTTTTGAGTGAATTGGTTCCTGTCGCCAGACCGTAATGTCTCATACAATGCCTTTTGCCTCGCTGCCCAAAACCTCTGTTTTTGAAGGATCAAATCAATACGCTGTTTGCCGCGATTCGAGCGAGAAAGCACGCGGTTTCGGTTCCGGCTTTGAGAAAGCGTCCCTCGATAGTGGCCCGCATTCGAGCCTGGGAATACGTAGCCGAGCAGAAAGCACTGCAAGAGGGAGCCGGGGCCAAAATTGATTTTACACTCGTAAACGCCAGCTCCAACACTCTTGGAATTGGAAAAGTTCCCCCATCCTACCCGGCATAGAGCCGTCGTCACCTTCCGCGAGGCCTCGGCATTCAAATTGTCGTACGATCCCCGAAAAACACATCGAGCGCATTGCGCTCACGCCGAACGGCGATGCTCGTATCGCTTCGGGTACTTGGAATTTTGTTGGGTGTGGCAGTATCGGTGGTGCCGGGGGAGGGAGGTGGACCAAACGTCTGCCTGCTCGGTTCGAGTGGGTGGCCGCTGCCTGATGGGTCTGGGTCCCGCCAGATCTAGAGTTCAGAATCCCGTCGGTCGTCGTGGCTGCGCGCAAATTCGCTTGTCCGTCACCGTCTTAGTCGGGCAGATTACGAGCCAGATTGCCTATGTCCCCACACCATCGCAGCACCTTCCAAGAGAAACGAACTTGGATTCAACCCTAAAGCGTAGCGCAACGCAAATGTGCGGAAGAACTGAGCCTGAATCGGCCTGCGAGAGACTTGGGCCGTGGTAGAATCCGCGCAAAGTGGGGGCACCATGAGAATCTCTATCAACCGGAAACCAGCCATGACTGTTCACAGAAGAACTTTGAAGCACAGGAAGCTTGTTTATGTATTGGCTGCGAGAAAGACCTTAATACCGTATCTAAATGGAAGGTCCCGGGTCCTCTACATCGATCTCTGATCGCGAGGCATTCATGTCGACCCTAAGTTCAGGCGGGTGGCGGGCATTGAGTCCGTATCTAGATAAAGCGCTCGCACTCTCGGAACACGAACGCGCAATCTGGCTGGAGTCTCTTCGCGCCGAGCAGCCAGAACTCGCCAGCCAACTTGAGGAACTGCTCGACGAACATTTTGTAGCGCAACTGGACCGATTCTTGGAACAGGGCCCGTCCTTTACTCTCGCCCGCGTCGGCCTCCAGGGACAGACCGTGGGGGCCTATCGCTTGATTTCGCCCATCGGGCAAGGCGGAATGGGCACGGTCTGGCTGGCGGAGCGCAGTGACGGACGTTTCGAGCGTAAGGCGGCGGTCAAATTTTTGAGCGCTTCACTGGTGGGGCAAGGGGCGGGAGCGAGGTTCCGACGGGAAGGTGCGATCCTCGGGCGCCTTTCCCATCCCAACATCGCCGAGCTTCTGGATGCCGGCGTGAGCGAGACAGGACAGCCGTATCTGGTCCTCGAATACGTGGAGGGCCAACCAATCGACACGTTTTGCGATAAACGCAATCTGGACGTGCGCTCGAGGATTCGCCTGTTCCTGGATGTGTTGCGCGCCGTGGCGCATGCGCACGCGAACCTGATCGTTCATCGCGACATCAAGCCATCCAACGTACTGGTGAGCAATGACGGCGTCGTCAAGCTGCTGGACTTCGGTATCGCCAAGTTGCTTGAAGGAGGAGGCCGGCACGGCGCCGCAACAATGCTCACTCTAGAGGCGGGAGGAGCGTTCACGCCGCAGTTTGCCGCGCCGGAGCAGCTCACTGGCGGAGTGATTACGACCGCAACGGATGTCTACGAGCTTGCTGTTCTGCTTTATTTGCTGCTCACGGGCCAGCACCCGACCGGTCCTGGGCCGCATTCACCAGCGGACCTGGTGAAGTCCATCGTGGAAACGGACGCGCCGCGTGCCTCGACCGCTACGGACACCGAGGGGCCGGCCGTGGCGGAGAAGCGTGCGACGACGCCAGAAAAACTGCGTCGTCAACTGCGCGGCGATGTTGAGGCGATTCTGCTGAAGGGGTTGCGCAAACAACCGGCCGAGCGTTATGTCAGCGCCGATGCGTTTGCGGAAGACTTGCGGCGCTATCTTGACGGTGAGCCGGTGCTCGCGCGACCGGAAAGCAAGTGGTACCGGACGAGGAAGTTCCTGGCGCGGCGGCGATGGACCGTCGCGGCAGTCTCTGCCGTTCTCCTGGCGCTTGCGGTGGGCCTGGGATCCGCCCTGTGGCAGGAGCACATCGCGCGCCGTGAGTCGCGCATTGCGACCTCCATGGAGAAATTCCTGGAGGATATTTTCGTGGCCAACAGTGCGTTCCAGGACGATCCGCTCAAAGCGCGGCAGACCACCGCGCGCGAATTGCTGGACCTCGGCGCACACAAGATCGACGGGGAGTTGAACGACGTGCCCGAAGCGAAGCTCCGGATGCTGGATACGCTGAGCACCTTGTACTTCGACCTGGGGCTGGGAGACGAGACGGTCAACCTGCGGCGAAAGGACGTCGACCTGACGCGCAAGAGGTACGGCAACAATTCCGAGGAACTCGCCGGCGCGTTGATCGGCCTGGCAAGCGCGATGCATCAATCTCGCTCTGTGAATGAGAGAGAGGGCGTGCTGCTGGAGGCGAAACGCATCCTGGATCAACGCCGCGACTTCACCTCAAAGCAGCGTGGAACGCTGTCCAACACGCTCGCCCAGCAGTACGAGACCACGGATCTGCCGCGAGCGATCGAGTTCGCGCATCAAGCCGTACAGGTCTATCGAAAGTATCCCGGTGATCCCGAGCTTGCCGAAGCGTTGTACCAGTATGGTGTTCTGCTCGCGGATAATGCCCAGCACCGCCAGGCGGAACCGCTGCTGGTCGAAGCGATCCAGGCGTCAGTCAAGGTGAATGGAGATCCTAACGCCACGCTGTCGCGCTTCTATGCCTACCTGGGGCAGACGCAACAGAGCTTGACGGAGTTCGGTCCTGCAGAGACGAGTTTTCGGAAGGCCCTCGAGGTGTCACGAAAGCTCAACGGCGAGGATCACGTGGACACGCTCGAAACGGAATTGCGGCTGGGGATGTTTCTTGGCGGATCGTCACGCACGAAGGAAGGCTTGGAGGATATCGAGCACGCCAAAGACATTCTGCTGCGCACGCGCGGCGCCGACGATCCATTTTTTGCGCCGCAAGTGTTTCTCGAATACGGGCGGTCGCTCGCGTATGACGGACGGCTTGAAGAGAGCCTGACCTACGTTACAAAAGCCGTGGAAAACCGGCGCAAAAACCGGCCGGGCACAAGCTATCTGGGTTCGATGCTGCAGCTCCAGGCCTTCATCTTTACGGAGATGGGACGCTATTCCGAAGCCGTGCGTGCGATGGACGAGGCGGATGGTCTTTTTGCCAAGTCGAAGGTTCCAACCTCCTTCCTGGCATTGGACAACCGGGCCAGGTACCTGATGATTACCGGGCGCGTTGGCGAAGCGGAGTCCGTTGCGGACAACTTTCATCCTCTCGCGCCGGCAGAGGGCGCACTGCCAGCCGATGCACTGAGGCTGCAGACGTTGAAGGCTGACCTGGCTCTCGAGCGTGGCGACGCCGATACTGCGGCTCGGCTCGCTGCACAAGTGATCCAGCAGGTTGCCCCCAGCTCCGTACGGGAATACGTCAAGCCGCTCGAAGCTCGTGCAGCGCTGATCCAGGGTCGCGCGGATTTGAAGCTGGGGCATGCTTCTGAGGCGCTCCCGCTGTTGCAACGGTCCGTCGAATTGCGGGAGGCCATCGTGGAACCGATCAGCCCGGGTTTGGCCGTTGGGCAAATTGCGCTCGCCGAGTGCTACCTCGACCTCGGCGAATCCGCACGCGCTACCGCACTGGCCGTTAGTGCCAGGAAAGCATTGAAGGCACACGCAGAACTTGGGCTTCAGTATCTGCGGCCAATGCAGGAACTTGAGAAGCGTATCGCGCGCAATCGGCGACTGAAATAAGCGGCCAAAGCGCGGTTCCGTCCGCGCCAAGCTGAACGAGTTACGGATGTTCGCCATCTCGAGACTCGCCAATATCCGGCGTTTGATTGACGATCCGGAGAGCGTAGACGAGGCACGTGCTGCGCTGGCAGAGCACTTTGGCTCATTCGTCCTCAGTCAGGTTGAGGGCGAAGGCAAACCGGGCTACGAAGCGCGGGCAAGTGTAGATTTCTTTGGAGATAGCGCGATGGCGCGAACTGGTGGTGCCGGGGGCCAGAATCGCTCGTTGCAGCCCCAGATTGAATTCCGCGTTCAGGTGGCAGCCTAGTGGCCAGATGGCGCGGCCAATATCTCGCTCGGTTTCGGCGAGGTCTAGCTAAGGCTCGTCGATCCAGTGTTCCCTTTCTCCCGCAACCCTCGAATTTCGCACCTGAAAGTGGGGTTTTGCGCCCATTTTGCACCCAAGTTTTCCCCGAGGGGAAACTAGAAAACGAGGTGGTCTATGAAAGAGTACAAGCTGCGTGTCTGTTCGGAAGTTCCCGAAGCTACTAGCGAGGCTGTGGGCGCTTGGCTGGACGATGTTCTGAAAACCAGCGCGTCGCTCGCAGCTGATCCGGGTGGAGGCGAAGCTTTTTGCAACCTCTCGCTTGATGAGCAAAAAGTCGCCGAGTTAGCGAATCGCCACGGTTGCAAGCCGAATGTTGCCTTGCGACGGCTGATTGCTAGCAAGGTTTCTCTGGCCGCTGTCGAATCGCCGAAAAAGAAAAGCGCGGGCGCGATGATGGCGGAGATTCTCCCCGGCAAAGTGCTGCCGAAAAAGTTGGAGTACAACGACGCAGATTTACTCCCTTTAGTTCGCGGGCTCGATTCCGGCATGGTTCTGCTTTATCGGCGCATCTACGGTTTGTCGGAATTAACGGCAGCGCGCACGCCGGAGGCAGATCGTGAGTTGGCTAGCGCGATGGCCGAGTGTGTAAATAGGCGTTCGCCGGAGTGGTTGCTGGCGAATGCTGATTTGGTCAAAGTCAGTGTCTCCTTTGTCCGTTGGAGTTTCGCGCAGACGGATGAACTGGAAAAGCAGGTAAATGCGGCGAAGGAAAAAGCGCGCAAGCAAAAGGCGGAAGGAAGTGCGGCGGCTCCTGGTTCTTCGGCTGGCATGAACGATGAGTTGAATCACCCCTTCACTGAGGGTGCCGGGTTTGGCGAGCAAGTGAGATGACCGGCAGAGCAGTCGTGTTCGGCATGGTTGGCTTGCTCGTGATCGTGTTCTGGTTTGCCTTCGGGCGCACTAGTGGCGACGGTGGGGTTAAAACACGATTTAAGGAATGGGGTCCACAGAAATGAGCCAGGAAAACGGGAACCGGAAAGAACTGCAAAACCGGATCGTGGCCATCATCGGACGCAAGGGTAGCGGAAAATCTACGATGTTGGCCGAAAGGCTGAAAACGGCTGATCGTCTCGTTGTATTCGATCCTCTCAGTGAGCATTGTGGAAAGAAAGGATGGCTCCCAAACGAAATTAGCTCGCTACCAGAATTAGAAGCGTTCTTTCGCTGGAATCGAAAGCGCTCGCAGTTCGGGGCGGGCTATGTTCCTGATGAGAACCTGGAAGAGGAAGTGGAAGGCGTCGCGCGTGTTCTTTATCAGAGAGGGAATCTCGTTTTCGGAATCGAAGAGGTTCCCCTCATTTGTTCGCCATCCTACCTTCCCCCTGTATTGGGCAAACTGATTCGCACCGGCCGTCACAGACAGATAGATATTACGTGGACGGCACAGCGTGCGAGCGAGTGTGCGCGGACCCTCACCAGCCTCACCGATGAGTTTGTGCTTTTTTCGCAGACGGAACCTCGCGACCTAGATGCAATCGCGGCGCGGTGCGGCAATGAGGTGGCTCACAAAGTCGCGGCGCTTGGCCGTCATGACTATATAACGTGGGATGTCGGAGGTCGGCAGCTCGTGGAACATTCCAGCACGGCCACGCAGACTCGAATGCAGGCTGCTGAGGTCTGCAGCGCAGCTGAGAATGGCGGTGGAGTGCGACTCGTGCGGAGGCACCTGACGATATGAAGGCCGAGAAAGTGGCAGCGTGGCAGAGGTTGGTGGTGGTGGTGATTGCAATATACCTTCCACGTTGGCACGCGCTTCGAGTGCGCCGGCGTCTCGAACGATTAGTTACACCTGGCATGGGAGGACCCTAAAATCTTTCCCGCACAAAAACCGCACAGTTGCCGAACGGATGCCGCACGAAAATACTGGAGGCGAGGCTGCAAGGTTTTGCTATTTGTGCGGAATTGTCGTTCGGGACGTCGTTTTCTGTGTTCTATGGGTTGTTCGGGCTAGAACGAGGGAAAATCGTGGCACTTGGTTACAATGCTCGGAAGGCTCAAACTTTGGCTATTTTCGATAGTCGTGGACGTCTAAGTCCCCCGGAGTGGGCTTTCCTCGCGCGCTTCTACCCGATTCGGGCTAGCTACAGTTACCTTGTGCGGTTGCATCGGTTTGGTTTGCTGCGCCGGAGCCGCGATGCGCGCGGCCGCGTGGCCTACAGCCTTTCAGCCAGAGGACGGCGACGGCTAGCTTGGCTGCTAGCGGGCAGCCGCAAATGACGAAGTACTAGCAGGAATTCTCCGATAACCGCGACTAATCATGAGTTAGCACGACGGACTACCCAGAAGCAGGCTAATCAGGCACTCCCTCTTTCCTTGTTTCTTTTCCTGGGGAAATCCCATGATATGGTTTCGCTATGGTTTCTTCTCTAGGGGGTCGAATTTGCGGTTTTTTCCTGCTGCTTGCGACGAGCTACTGTGCAGTCGCTCAGGAAGAAATGGACTCCGCGTTCGTCACCGTCGTGGTTTCGGACACGTTGGGCGGTGCAATCCCCAACGCACGGGTACGTATTCTTGAACGTTCATCGGGGAACGAGAAAGACCAAGTGACGGGTGAAACTGGAAACGCAACGGTCAAACTCCAATCAGGGACGTTCGACTTGAGCGTGACAAGTCCCGGCTTCGTGGTCTCAATGATGCGTGGTGTGAAAGTCAAACCCGGCGAACATCAAAGGATCAACGTCGTTCTTAAAGTATTAGTCTACGATTGCTGCATCGACTTCGTCGATCCCGTCGAAGCTATTGAGCCAGAGAAAGCTAAACTCGGCGAGCTGAAGGAACCGACCGAGCGGATCGCGTCTCCTACACCTGTTGAAAACTCACAAATTCAGATTAAAACGGAAGACCATTCCTGCGAAGGTCAATCCGACTGGGAAACCCCAGCATGTCAGAGTGCTTGGCAGACAAACATTTCAGTGGTGTTCCTCGGTCTTGCAACCGACGTGCGCCAAGAGGATGTTCCCATCATTCTCGACGGAAAAAATGAACACACTATGCGACTGCAAGTTACGTTTCAAGTGAATGAATCATTTATAGGGGTGCCAGAGAAAGTCGTGACTGTAACTTCAGGTGGTGACCTGTGCGGTTACCCGTTTTCAAAAGGACACAAATATCTCGTCTACGGACGACGACTGGGGAACGGAGAGGTGTATGTGAGTATCTCTTCTTCAACAAAATGGGCGAAGGATGCCGCTAATGATTTGAAATACCTTCGTGGGCTTCCGATGGCTCCGCACGGAGCCACGATACATGGAACTGTATTTCGATTCACAGGCCCAGAGAATCCCAGAACCATGTCGATCAGGCGGGCAATTCCAGAGGTGGGTCAGAAGGTCGAAATTCATGGGACAAGTCAGAATTATGACACGACCGTCGATAGTCACGGGAACTTCAAGATCACTGGCCTACCGCCAGGTCGTTATGCAGTTTTGTTAAAGTCGGATGGAGAAGTCTATACTTCACAGCCACTGAAATCCACAACGGTCGATGTAGCGGACAAAGGATGTGCCCGGTTTTTCTTCTGGATTGACCCGTTCGTGAAAAACAAATCAGAGAATAATGAGGATAGGCAACACGCGCCCCCCACTCAGAATCCGAAGGCAGAAGACCATCCTTAGCGGAGGTCACTCGAAATCGGACATACCCGTACTCTAGACTTTGATTCTGGATCGCAAAAAACCGTAAGACAAAGATTCATTTGTGAGTGTTATAGACATTAATAATACTCTGTAGAATTCTATCCTTTGCGTTACATTAAGTTTTATACCAATGAACCAGCTCCCTACGGCCATCAAGAACAGCCTTCGTGGAACGCGGGATATTTTCGCCACCGTGTCGTCAGTACGACCATTAGTGTCGGCTCGGCGCCTGAAAGAGCTCGCCGAGTGGTTGGCCACTTCAAGCCTACGCGCGCCCGCTTTCCACTACGGATTGCGGCCCCGTTCAATCTCTCATATTCGTCGCGAACGGCGAGTTTTGGAGGAACTTGATCATCCAGAATTGGAGCTGCATTGGGCGGGGAACTGGATACTAGCCCACAGGAAGACTGTCATCGAATACCTTGAACTACGAAGCGAGTACGAAGAATTGCTAATGTCGACTGATGTTGATGCTTGCCTAAGAGCGCTGGATGCTATGGAAGCTAAGGTGGGACTATCTCAGTGGGGCGTCGATTCAAGACTATTTGCTCTCCAAAACGGGAAAGGACTTGAAAGCCAAAAGACGTTCCTAAAACAAATTCGTAGTCAGGGCAAGAATACTTATGTTGAGTTCTTTTCGTATTACATAAGCGAACGAAATGAAGACACCACTAATCCGTTCAGCTTTCGAAGGAAGATCGCTAAGAGTGTTACCGAATGGATGAACATTCCGGCACTCCGAAATTATGCCCTGTTCAAACTAACAGGTTTTTGTGACGGAAAGGCGAGTACCGTTGCGGATATCCTGAGATGGGAATTTACATCGCCAATCCTGGACTTGTACGAAACCTTCATCAGCGTTGCAACGGTTTGCGCAGTGATTCGATCTGAGGTGCTAGGGGGTCTCACGAGGCTCCTCTTGGATCTGCAAGAGGAAATTGCCGATCCGAGGCTCTCGAAACTCGCATTTTTGCTGACTTCGGACCTGAAATACTTAGTCCCTTGCCCGATTCTCGAATCTGGCGACCTAGACCAATGGTGTACCGGAAATCAGTCAGCGCTAATCAATAAATACGAAAGCGGCTCGATACACGAAATAGAAGCTTTGCTAGCAGTTGCCGAGGCAGGAGTTGAAATCGGGGGTCATCTTACACATACCCACGGTTTACTCTCATCAAAGATCGTGCAAGCAGCGACGAAAATCGTGTCGAAGAAAGCTGGCGCAGAAGAGGCTCGTCTTGAATTGATCCGAATGGGCGACAACGCGCCGTGGGCAAGCTTTGGCCCTAGCCTTTCGTTGTTCGCCAATTCACAGATGGATTCCGAAGCTGATTTGAACCGTCAAACAGGCACGATGGCCATGATTCGTGCGAAAACGGTCAACCCTTCCCACTTAGCTGTTGTGCCAGACAAAGTTAGGCAACAGTTCGCTGCGCTACTGGCTTCACGTCTTCAAGATAGCGCAGCGCTCGCTCTTGGACGAATCCGGGCAGGCATGGAAGTGAATGAAACAGAGTGCGAAGCTATTTGGGAACCATTACGAAAATTGGCTGAAGCAGAGGCGGCATATTATTGCGGAGAATTCGAGAGAGCAGCAAGGCTTTCCACCGAAAATCTAGACAGGTATAGCTTCCCATTAAACAGGATGTTTTTGCGGCTTGCGATTAATTCCACCATTCGTGCTGGAAATGTGAAGAACTCCGTGCGGCTTATCTCAGCTGGATACCTCAAAGACACCGTGGCATTACCAATGCTTCCGCTGAAACAGTGTTTTGCATTGTGTACGGAAGAGCTTCTGACTGATATGCGTGGAGAGCTCGCTGTTCCAATCATGCTGGATCTGTTTTCACGTCACGTAGAGGAGCATTCCACGGAATTGAGGTATGCATATGAGGATTTTCTTGCTGAGCACAAAGTTTCTCGACCGTCAGAACTTGCTGCGATTCAATCGAAGTTTGAGCACTCTGCTCTGGTGTACTTTCTCCGCTTCGTTTGTATACCGTCTGTAATGCAGCTTTCCAGTCCGTTCACCAGCTCAAGAGATTTGGAGGACGAAAGGCTTTCAGTTTGTACTCTGCTCAAGGACATCGATGCCCGCAATGCTCCTTCCTACGACGCCGAAATTCGAGAGATCACTCGTGCCCAAGGAATTCGAAAGGGCCTAAGAGAAGTTGAAAGCAGCAAGATATGGGTCGACCAGGAAGGGCTGCGTCGGTGGGCAGCGAAAAATCTAGATGAGAGTTTTACACGCTTTCAAGCATTGCGGGCCGTCTTGTCCGGGAGTGCGTCGACCGAAAAGACAGAAAAACTGGGTTCGAGCGCTGAATCGCAACACTCCGACTCCGGCGGCCTACCCGAGTTGCCGGTCGATGAGGCCGCCAACCTATTCATAAAAATGATTTCGCAGTTCGTAAACCGGTGCTTTTTGGACCCACGAAATGGATTGGATTGTTATCTGAGTTTGCGAGTCCGCCACGGCGCACTGTCAGGACAGATGCGAGGGCCACTTGAGGCAGAAAACATAGTCACCCTACAGAAGTCACCGGGGTCTGGGGAATATCTGTCCAACAAACATTGGCTTAACAAGCTTGGGCAGATTGATGCAGAAATTGCCTTGAAAGTGGACGAGAAACTTAAAACCTTCTCGAAGGATTTCGATAATTTGATCGAAGGATTTGCGCGGACTTACGTACAGATTAGAGATGAATCAAAACCTTCGGGATTGTTTCAAACCAGCCTGGAATCTGCGCAGATTCTCCTTGTAGAGAGAGACATTCATTCAGAGACCCGATTAGATAGTTTTCTCGACCTATGCTTTCAGTTGTTTTGGGAGAATGTCGAGCTGTCACTGGGCGACATTCGCTCTTACATTGATCTGCACCTTGCTCCAAAACTCGATGCGCTTTTCCTAAACCTACTAAGAGACGTAGACGAAATAACGTCGGATTTACCGACTTCAGACTTAGACAATGCTATTAGAAATGCGAAGACGAAAGCTACGCAAGCCTTAGAGCAGGTAAAGCATTGGTTTCAACAGCCGCGTCCGCTGGCCCCATCCGTAACTACGTTAGATGAGCTTATCGACATAAGTTTGCAAGCGGTCAAGAAAATGCATCGAGATTTTTCCCCAGAAGTCGAAGGGGACATCCAACAGCTTCCCTCATTCGTACAACTGCAGCGATTCACCGACATATTCATCATTTTGTTTGACAATATTTGGCGTCACTCAGGCAATCAGACTGCCCCGAAGGTTAGAATCAAAGCTAGACTTGTCGACAAGAACCTTCGCATCGAATTTAGAAACAGCGTTGAGAAAGGTGTTAGAAGCAGCACAACTGAGAAACGAGTTGCGACTATTCAGCAGAAAATAGCCCAAGGCTCATATCAACCTGCTGTCACGACGGAAGGTGGCACGGGGCTCATGAAAATACACAACATCGCTGGTTCGGAGCGCGATGGCGGATCTGCTTTAGAATTCAATTTCGAGAGTGACGACTGGTTTTTTGTTGGGTTAACCTTGCCAATTACTCTGACAGAGGTTTTCGTTCTGGGGGCAGAATGACAAACGTACTAATCGTCGAAGACGATGAAAACAAGATAACTCAAATTAAGGAATTCTTGAAAAGTACTGTGCCCCAAGCGAATTTGATCGTGGCTCACTCTCTACAGAGCGGACTTCGCGTCGTAAAGGAAAAACAAACAGATCTGGTTCTATTGGATATGACGCTCCCTACGTACGACATTGGTCCGGATGAACCAGGGGGTGATACTCACCCGTTTGGCGGAAGAGAATTCCTTCGCCAGTTACAGCGTTTCAAACTGAAGATGCCCGTCGTTGTGATTACCCAATTCGAAACATTTGGCTCGGGAACCGACGCAACAACACTCTCGGCGCTGGATGATGAGTTGAGGCGAAAACACAGTGACAACTATCGCGGCTCAGTCTATTACCACGCGGCAATAGAGAGCTGGAAGGATCAACTCAAGCTCCTTTTAGCTCAAACCCTATCGAAGTGATTACACCTATGACAAAAATCTTGATAGTTGATGATGATCCTGATAAAACTTCGCGGATTCTGAATGTCCTGACGTCGATTCGTGGACTTAATGTAACCAAGAACGTGGAAACCGTTCAGAACGCGACAGAAGCCAGGTCACGTTTACGTGAAAAGCATTATGACTTGATGATTTTAGATATTGCATTACCAGAGAAGAAAGATTCCGGCCCTGTGGCTGACGGTGGGGTGAAACTGTTGGCTGAAGTCGCGAGGCGGACAATTTACAAGAAACCTCGTGAGATTATCGGTTTGACGGCATACCCCGATGTGTTTCTAGAAGCATTGCCGAAATTTAATGATGAGCTCTGGCACGTTATTCAATTTGATGCAGCATCGGAACTATGGGCTGATCAGCTCAAGCGCAAAGTCAAATACATTCAATTTGCAATCAAGAATCCCCAAAAGGCTCTCCATGGTTGCGACCTGTGCGTGGTGACTGCTCTGTATGCCCCGGAATTCAGGGCAATACTTGATTTACCCTGGCAGTGGCGCGATTTAGAGGTTGAGCGTGAAGTTACAAATTTCAAGATTGGGAGCTTTCGGTCCGGTGGCAAGGCAAGAAAGGTCATTGCGGTATGCTCAAGCAGAATGGGTATGACCGCTGCAGCGGTGACGGCATCGAAGCTTATTTACAATTTTCACCCGCGATACATCGCCATGACGGGCATAACTGCCGGTTTCAAAGGAGCTTGTTCGCTCGGAGATATTGTTGTCGCAGACCCAACTTGGGATTACGGAAGTGGAAAATGGGAGGGCGGCGATGACGGGCCGATTTTCAAACCTTCACCCCATCAGTTTAGCTTGCCTGCATTTCTTCGGAGTCGCTTTCTTTCCCTGGCGCAGAATCAAGAAGCTCTAGACAAGATACGCCGGGATTGGTCGGGAAATAGCCCCAGTTCCGCTCTGCGGATGCACATTGGCCCTATGGCAACTGGTTCGGCAGTTCTAGCTGACGGCGAAACCTCAGCCGAGATTCTTGACCAAAATCGCAAAGCAATTGGTTTGGAAATGGAGGCTTACGGATTGATGGCGGCCGCACATGAAGCACCGTTGCCCGATGTGCGGGCTTTTGTAATCAAATCGGTCTCGGACTATGCCGACGCCGAGAAGGCCGACGGATTTCAAGCATATGCCGCTTATTCAAGTGCAGCAGCTCTGAGAGTCTTTGCCGAGAATTATTTGCCATAAGGTATTTAAAGCAAGAGTACGAAAAAACGGAACGATTCGATTTAAAAGGAAGGACCTGTAATTCGCAGTCTGCGGCGGCCAGTGCGGCTTGTCGTCATCCATGTGACGGGTGGTATTTCTGGAAATATAAGCGTGGACCAGGCGATTGGGTAAAACTCCACGAGCTGAGACGCTAGCGATATTGGTTTTGAAATATCGACATAAAGTTGAATGGTGCCGTAGATCCAAACACTTTCGGCGCACGTAAGGACAAGCGGCAGTCTGAGATCGATGACAAAACGTGCCAGCAAAACCAGATTCACCGAAGTTAGTGGGCTTCTCGGACGAGTCCTGCTACAACACAGGACGTTATCGTAGCGTCGCGCTTGTCAGCTTGGAACATCGAAATGCCGATGCATTCCATTCAAGTGCGCGCCAAATTCTCGACAACTGTCACGTGCGAGAACTAAAGTGGTCGGAACTTAACAGCGCTAAAGAACAATTCGCCGCGTACGACATCACAGATTTTGTTATCCAAAAGGCAATAGATAAATGTTTGCGAGTAGATGTCCTGACATGGGATTCAGAATCGCGCCAGCACATAGCGAATCGCAAGGATGCCATCGAAAACCTGGAGCGAATGTATTATCAACTATTCAAAAATGTTCTACGTGAACGATGGCCCGACGACAGCAATTGGCACTTGTATCCTGATGAACATACTGGGCTGAATTGGAAATCCATCGAAAGCTACCTGTCTAGAGTGAGCGTAGAAATGGATATTGAGCCCACACTTGGTCGTGGCTGGAATTTCAATGCCACTCTGCGAAAAGAATTTAAAATTCAACATTTTCAAGCTTGTAAATCCCACGAAACCCCGATCATCCAGATAGCAGATTTCTTCGCAGGAATTGCCGCCTACTCTTGGCAGCGTTTTGGGGCATATGAATTCTGGGAGAACTCCCAAACAGCGCAAGGCCAACTATTCCCTCAGGAAGCGGTGCAAGTCGTTCATGTATCAAACCGGGATAAACATAGGTTTAAAGTGCTCCGAAAACTCAATGAAACCTGCAAGGCGTTCAAACTCGGAGTCAGTCTTAAGTCGTTTCGGGGTCTACGCACTCTAAAGCCGCAATATCCAATCAATTTTTGGATGTTTGATCCCCCGAAAGAATCTAGAAACTCAAAGAAGTGAAACCGATGGGTGTGTAAGCTTGTAGCTGCAAGGTGTCAAGAAAAGTTCTAATATCGTCGCCTGGGGCGCGCGCCACTTTACAACGGAAAATGCAATCTTGCTTTGGGCCGCCCCCTTCGACTGAATGCATATTTCTAAAGCGCTGCGGGATCGAATTCAAAATTGTGGTTCGTTTCTTTTTGTGGAGTTGTTTCGTATCGGCAGTGAGACTGCTCGGCGAATTTTGCGTCGCAAGCTCTACGGACAGCGATTTTACTTATCTTCTCTCTTTTCCGCTTACTTAATTCTTCTGCGATTATTTCATAGGCTTGGTTCTTACTAAGATGATCTCCCTCTTGTGTTAGCTCCTCGAATCGCTCTCGTGCGAGGGTGATATCGGCTCTAGAAAGCTTTGCCCTTTGCTTTGGTTCGATTTCGCTCTTTAGGTTGCGATGGAATTTTAGCAACGCGCGAGTTGCAAGATAAATACGGTCGAGCAGTTCGGCATAATCGTGGCATTGCTCACGGCCTTGCTTTGTGTTGCCCAGCAGGTCTGGTTCTATAAAAAGCTGGTCGAATTTCTTTTGGCGAAACATCCGACAAACCCATGCTTCTCGCAAATAGAGGGAACCATCGAAGAGTTCCTCCAACCGCTTGAGATATTCGTTAAAAGTGAGCTTTAGGGTGACCTCGATATCTGCCCAATAAAGTTCAAAAGACCCTGAAAGATTTATTTTGTCACTCTTTGCAAGCGGCTTATGCCATCGCGCGGCCCTTTCTCCGTAATTACGTGCGCCATTCTTCGCTTTTTCTTTTCCCCTCATTGCGTTTCTCCTTGAAGGAATCCCCAAGTGTGTCAGTTGACAAATATAAACTGACAAACCGAGCATATTTCTTGTGAGCTATTCGGTCAAGTTGTTTTTGGGAGAGATCAGGCGGGGCAGCGAAACTCTGCCCGAGGACGCTAGCCCCCGCCCGGAAATATTGCCATGAAATTACAAATTACCGCGCTCTCACTTAAAAGGCAAATTCTCATGTCTGGTCTTGAGTGTGCAAGGGAGGTGTTTTGATGATCCTCCCTTCACCGGTCAGATTAGATGCCGAGAAGATAAAACAGAACGCGGATTTCGTCAGCATCGTATCCCGCTACACGCGGCTACGGAAAGCAGGCCGACAATACGTCGGCCTCTGCCCGTTCCATTCGGAGCGTCATCCGTCGTTCTATGTTGAGCCGGTTCGGAAGCTCTGGAACTGTTTTGGATGTGGCCTCGGCGGTGACGTTCTTTCCTTTGTCATGCGCGTCGAGGGTTGTAATTTTGTCAGCGCTCTCCGGTTTCTTGTGTCAGGGCATCCGAATGTAATCAATACTCCGCATGTTTCCTCACGCGTGCCACGCACAGTAAGACCACGGCTGGAATCTTTCGCGGAAGCTGCTACACGGATTGCCGTCTCTCTTCCGTCGCCCGGTTTTATTCCGTCCTGCCCCCGCTGCTCTACGTCGATGATATTTCGGTCCTACCGGGACAACAGATTTGGTGGGGCTTATCAGTGTTCGTCATGCGCGGCCTTTTTCGGCCCGCGCGAGTTACGCAAAAAACTGTTTACGGATAGAGGCGCTCTCTGCCAGTGGTGCTGTACATCGGGCACTGTGCTTCAGATGCACCACGTCTTGAAGAAGGCTGATCCGTTCGATCCTGCATGGATCGTTTTGCTCTGCCGAGCCTGTCGGGAAAACGTTCGCAAACTCCTGGCTATTCAGCGCCGGTTTTTAAGGGCGGCGAAGCCGCCCGAGGGGTCGAACGAAGTGAGACCCCGCCCCCTCAATAGCCAGTCTAGAGGGGCGTCGCTCGGCCCATCGCGGGCTTTCACTTGTACGCACCGAATAGCTCTTAACAGTACTGCGCGTGGCGGCTCTGCGCTTATGTAAGGGAATGGAGCGAGCGAATCGAGCCGGAAACCGTATGTTTCCCGAGCCCGCCGGTTCTTAGCGGGCTTGCATCCCCGGTTAAGGGGTACGCACGTTAGGCCGCGTTGAACTACGACGGACAACCCGACGTGCGTCATCGCGGACCAGTACGGCGAGGTGAACGGATGTTCATTCTTGATTCCACGGGGTGTGCCTGGTCGATTGGGGAGAACTGAGTGGGACGAAAAGCGCAACCCGAGACAGTGCAAGGACATGGAGGCGAAATGCGAGTCATTTATCCTGACGCGCGGTTGGAGCCTCGGGTCTGTGAACGCACCAACATACGCCGCGCTTTCTGCTGCTGCGCGCCATGCCGTGCACTTCGGCGGAGGAAACATCGTGCAACCTGCGGCTGCTGGCTTTGTTATGCGGATCGGATGGGTGAGTTCATTGATCAGATCGGTCAAAGAACTGCCGCTGGACGATGGCTCTGGTTTTTAACTCTGACATTCCGTACCCCGACCTTTCCTTGGGGGCGTGGCTTCCCGATGGAGCAACCGCAACCGAGCCCCGATTTCGTACGGCATTTTTTTGATTCGATGATTTCCTGGATTGAACGCGAGGTGCACTGCCGAGTCGAATACTTTCTTGTGCACCAGTTTGGAGAGACAGGAGGCCGTTTACATCTACACTCTGGATTGTCTTGGCCGGGTCTCTTCGAGTACCGCTGGAAAGATCTGCAGAGCATGCTCTGGAAAGGTGCGGGATTCAACCGCATTCTTCCCTGGAAAGAAGACGCTGGCTACTACGTTGGACGCTACATAGGTCGCGACGCAGAGAGGAGCGACTGGGATTTCAGAGCGGGAAGGGGATCGGTTCCTACGCCCCGCGCAGTAGGTCGTCAAGTTGTTGTCCACTCACGCGTACCTGACGACTCAAGCCAGACATATCGTCAAACATCCGGCAGGTGGCATAGATGACCGCGTCCACCAAACTCGGCCGTGTGGCGCTCTCTCTTGTTCAGCGCGAACCTGCGAACGTTTGTGGGGTGACGGGACAGGAGAGGTATTCCCAACTCACGCCGGAGCTGAAAGAATTAATCGATCGGGCCATTGTGCCGATTCTGGTAAAGAAATATTTGGTGGAAGGTGAGGGAATAGAAAAGCTTGCCGACGCTCCCGGGAGTACAGCAAACTCAGTCAGCAAGCCGGATCGCGCTGCAGCTGGAAAGGTATAGCTATGACTAACTCACTGTGCTGCGCTGTTTACGCACGTTACTCCAATGAAAAGCAGAATCCTCTCACGATTGACCAACAGATACGAAAGTGCCGTGAATACTGTGATCGGCAGAGCTTCAGAATTCTTGACAGCCACATCTATGTCGACGAAGCAATTTCCGGTGCAACAGACAACCGCGAGGGACTACAGAACCTTCTGGCTGCGGCAAAACTGAAGCCGCGTCCATTCGATGTGATCTTGGCCGACGACACAAGCAGAATCAGTAGGCGGCCTGCGGACTCGCACCGAATCTTCGATGAGCTCAAATTCGCTGGAGTGCGCGTGGTGTTTGTATCCCAAGGAATCGACTCGGCTAATGAGCAAGCCGAAACGATGCTCGGATTTCATGGCATGGTCGATTCGCTTTACTTGAAGGACTTGGCGAAGCGGACCTTTCGCGGAGTACAGGATCGCGCTCTCAGGGGCTTGCACACAGGAGGCCGGGTTTTCGGTTACAAGCGTATGCCGATTGAAAACGACGAACTCGATAGCCACGGCCGCCCCCTGATCGTCGGCGTCCGGCTAGAGGTGGACGAGGAGCAAGCATCTACCGTTCGCACAATCTTTCAGCGCTATGGTGATGGGGAATCGATGAAGCGTATCGCGATCTATCTAAATGACAAAGGGATTAAATCTCCGCAACCGCAAAAGGGGCGAGTATCGCGGAGCTGGTGCCCGTCGTCCGTGCGCCACATCCTTCTCAACGAACGTTATCGGGGCATTGTAATCTGGGGCCGCACGACGAAGGTCCGGTCGCCAGAGACAGGGAACCGCGTCTCTCGTCGTAAACCAGATACGGAGTGGCATAGAAAAGAGGTTTCAGAACAGCGGATAGTTTCGGATGAATTGTGGAGTTCTGTTCAGGAAAGATTTCGTGCAGTTCGCACTATGAATGGCAAGAGAACAAGATACGGAAGAGCGATGGCATCACCGTATCTCTTCACGGGTTTGTTGGAATGTTCGGAATGCCATGGGAAAGTCACGATAGTTTCCGGGACCCGCCTGGGGCGGCCCGATCGCAGGTACGGCTGTTCTATGCATGCTTATCGCGGCAACAAGGTCTGCACCAATAGTCTTCTGGTCGCTCAATCCGTGCTTGAAAGGCAGATCCTCGCGGGCTTACAGGCTACCGTTCTGAATCCCGCGGTGGTGAATTACGCACTCAAGACCTTCGAGCAAGAGCTGCTTCGAGTTATCGAAAATAGGGAATGTGAAACCAGTTTGCTGGACAGAAAGATTGCGGACCTCGAAAAGAAGATTCGCAACTGCACGATTGCAATTGCCGAAGGCCATGCCTACAAGAGCTTGCTGGAGCGGGTCGGCCTTCTCGAAGCGGAAATGCAACAAGCACGATCGGAACGCGAATATATCAGGCCAGAAGGCCTCAGGGTGCGAATGCGAGATACGCGACGGTTCGTGGAGACCAATCTAGGCAATCTGCGGGAACTTCTGAGCGGAGAGGCCAGGGTGGCGCGAGTTGAACTGGCGAAACATATTCAGACGATTGTTCTTACACCGGAAGGAAAGACGTATGTTGCAGCGGGGAATTGGAGTCTATTCGGTTTGGGCTGTTACAATGGTGCCGGGGGCCAGAATCGAACTGGCTACGCCCGCCTTTTCAGGGCGGCGCTCTACCACTGAGCTACCCCGGCAACTGTGGTGTAGAAATTGTAGGGTGTGCAGCGCGATTGTGTCAATTCGCCCGGTTTGCGCTGCCTGCAAATCGCGTCGGCAATGCCAAGAGCGAGGTTGGTAGAAGCCAAGCCCCTGCACTCGCAATCAATGCGCCGATTCGTCGAACTCCTTCATCCAGCTTTTGCCCTTGAGGACTTCGCGCGGCCGTGTCCCGTCGGGTGGGCCGACGATGCCGTCCTTCTCCATGATGTCAATTAAATGGGCTGCGCGGCCATAGCCAATACGAAGGCGCCGTTGCAGCGTGGAGGTCGATGCGCGTCCCATTTCGCAAACCACGCGCACGGCATCCTGATACAAGGCGTCGTCCACGGGCTCGCCGCCGGCTTCTCCGTCGGCGCCCGCTTCGCCTTCGACTTTTCCGTTTTCGTCTTTCGGCGCTTCCAGCAACTGCTCGTTGTATTTCGCTTGTGCCTGCTGCCGCCAGAAGTCGCAGACTCTGACAATCTCGTCTTCCGAAACGAGCGGGCCGTGAATTCGGTGCAGGCGCGCTGAGCCTGCTGGCAAATAGAGCATGTCGCCTTTGCCCAGCAGCGACTCCGAACCGTTTGCATCCAGAATCGTGCGCGAATCCACTTTGCTGGCCACGCGGAACGAAATGCGGGCAGGGAAGTTCGCTTTAATCAAACCCGTAATGACGTCCACGGACGGGCGCTGCGTAGCCAGGATGAGGTGAATCCCAACTGCGCGGGCCATCTGCGCCAGCCGTGTGATGGATTCTTCCACGTTATTGGTGTCCACCATCATCAAATCGGCCAGCTCATCGATTACGATCACCAAATAGGGAAGCGGCTTGTGTTCGCTCTCCTCGACGTTGTCGAAGAGCGAGAGCGATTGAGTCTTCTGAAACGTCCGGTTGTACTGGTCAATATTGCGTACGCCGCGCTGTGCCAGAAGCTTCAGCCTCTTCTCCATCTCGCGCGTCGCGTTGCGCAGCACATTCGAGGCGATTTTCGGGTCCGTCACCACCGGCGCGATCAAATGCGGAATGTTCTCGTAGAGATTGAGCTCAAGCCGTTTTGGATCGACCAGCACCAATTTCACGTCGTCGGGGCTCGCCTTGTACAGAATCGACATCATCAGCGAATTGATGAAAACGCTCTTACCGGTGCCCGTTGATCCTGCAATGAGCAAGTGCGGCATTGCGGCCAGGTCGGTAACTCGAATGCGCCCGTGCAAATCGCGGCCCATAGCCAGGGTCAGTTTGCTCGGTGAATTCGTGAATTCTTGCGCTTCGATAATCTCGCGCAGGGCGATCGTCTGCCGGTTAAGATTCGGCACCTCAATGCCAATCGTTGACTTGCCTGGAATGCGCTCGATCAAAATCGATTCCGCCTGCAGAGCCAGGCACAGATCTTCCGTCAAGCCAATAATCCGGCTGTACTTGATCCCTGCCTCGGGCTTGAATTCAAACGTGGTAACGACCGGCCCTGGATTGATCTGCGTGACGCGACCTTGAATGTCGAATTCGAGGCATTTGGCCTCAATCGCCCGCGCGCGTTCCTTTAGTTCATCTTCGTCAATCTTCTGGCTGCGTTCACCCTCTTGCAGCAGGGAAGGAGAGGGAAGTTTGTAGTTGGGATTGCCTTTCGCAATCTTAGGCTCAGCAGTCTTCTTGGCGACAGTCTTTTCTGGCCCCACGAAGAGAATCGGTTCTTTCCGCCGCGACCTCGCTTCCTTCTCTCTCTCTTCTTCTTTCTCAGCCTCGAAAACGTCGCTCTCATCCGCCAGTTGAATCGACTTAGCCGGTTCATTCGTCACGGCGGCAGTGCCAAACGATTGTGGCGAAACCGGTTTGCGCCCGGAAATTCTGGTCTCCTCGACGCGCCGCCTCATGCGCTCCTGCTCGCGGTCTTCTCTCCACGTACTCCAGCGCGCCGCGGCTTTCTGCAGGATGCCCAGCCTCTCCACTGCGCCGATCGGCCCCTTTGGACCAGTCGCCCACGCATGCGTTCCCGCAAAAGAAAAACTGGTCGTCATGAAAATTGCCGTGATCAGCAGAGCGAATGAGATCACATACGCGCCCCAATTGAAGCCGCTTCTCAACCCGTGGGCGAGTAACTCGCCCAGCATGCCTCCGGCGGGAACGGCGCCGCGCACCGACGGCAAGGGCAGCAACGCCAAAAGGGAAGGAAGCGAGAGAACCAGCAGGGCATATCCAATCAGCGTAGCCACCTGCGAATCAATTGCCCGGCTGCGGCACCACCTCCAGCCCAGCACCAGCAGGGCCATGGGGAGCAGAAAGGCCGCAAAGCCAAGCACTTGGAACAGCAAGTCCGCACCATAGGCGCCTGCAGGCCCAATCCAATTTCTCGCCGAAGCCCTGTCGGGGCCGGCGGCGCTCACGTTAAATGCCGCATCGTGCGGTGAATACGAAATCAGCGCCAACGCCATAAGTAGGCCCAGCGTGATGCACAAAAACCCAATCAGCTCGTTGAGCCGCTTATTTTCAGTCGGAGTCAGCAAACGCACGGAATTCTCCTCAGCTTCTGGGGAAGGCTGAGTGTTGCGACGGGCACGTTGGCGCTAGCGCGCGCCCGCCTGGAGGAACGCCAGAACAAGCACGATAATACCAAACAAAAGTCTGTAGAAAACAAATAGTTTAAGTGTGTGTGTTTGCAAGTAGCGCAGAAAAAAAGCAATCACGAAGTATCCCGCCACGCCCGAAACCAGAATGCTTATTGCCAGTGTGGAAAGCGGCAAATCCAGGCCGCCCGCTTTGTGCAGCTTGATCAGTTTGGGTAGGTGCGAAACGACTGCCCCGGCAATGAGCGGGGTGGAAAGCAAGAAGGAAAACCTCGTCGCCGCCTCCCGCGTGAATCCGCGAAACAGCCCCGCCGTAATCGTAATCCCCGAGCGCGAAACGCCTGGGCAAAGCGCCAGCGCCTGAGCCGTACCAATGGTCACGGCGTCGGCAACGTTTGACTGTTCGAGCGGCCTCGTAAGCCGGGATTTGGAATCCGCCCACCACATCACCAGCGCGATGGCGATCAGAGAAATTGCAATCACATACGGCGTGCGGAAGCGCTCCTCAATCGTTTTCTCGAACAGCGCTCCCAGAATGCCTCCCGGAATCGTTCCAATCACCATATACCAGAAAAGTTTCCTGTGTTGCCCCACTTCCTCCGCGGTAGCGCTCGCTGGATACTTCAATCCCAACCCACAAAGCGCAAGCGTGAGCCAATCCTTGAAAAAGTACAGCAGGACTGCCACCAGCGTGCCGGCGTGCAAGGCCACGTCGAACGCCAGGCCCGGATCGGCCCATCCCAGTAGCCACGGAAAGAGCGTAAGGTGTGCCGTGCTGCTCACCGGCAAGAATTCCGTGAAGGCTTGCACGAGGGCGAGGACAATCGCCTGATAGAGAGGCATTTGCTTTAGGTTTCCTTTTCGGTCGGCGCCGGTTTGCCAGTGCCTGGCAAGATTTTCCGCATTTCGTACGCGTCCAGCCGCCCCAGATAATAGCGCTTCAAGACTGCCTCGATACGATAGCCATGCCTCTTCCAGAACGCAACAGCGCCCTCATTGTCGATTGCCGTTTCCAGCAGGATGGAGCGCACGCCGCGCAACGCGAGGTTCTTCTCGCTCTCCGCCAGCACAGCGGAGCCAACTCCGTGCCGCCGATGCGCTTCCGCGACATCTAGCGTGATGATGTGCGCGAGGGGAGGATTTTCCTCGGTCAAAATAAACCCGGCGATTCGTGCGCCATCCGCCGCAACAATGCAATCCGCGCTGGAAATCGTCAAAAAATAGTGCAGCGTGGTCTTCGAGTAGGAAATCCCGGCAGGGAAGCAGGATTGATCCAGCCGGTGCAAAGCAGCAAAGTCGTGCGGTTCATAAGATCGAAGCGTAACCGCCATCCGCCGATTCTACCCTCAAAAAAGTAAGGGCACGATATATCGTGCCCTTACGGTTTCAACTCTTCTGCACTACGTTTTTCTACAGCTTGACGGTTACGGTTTTAACCTCGGTGTAGTTGGCCAGCGAGTATTCGCCCAGTTCGCGCCCAATCCCCGACTGCTTGAACCCGCCAAACGGGGCTCCCGCATCGAACACGTCGTAGCAGTTCACCCACACCGTTCCAGCGCGAACGCTGTCCGCAATCGCGTGCGCCTTGCTGATGTCCTTTGTCCACACAGCAGCGGCAAGCCCATAGGTGGTCTTGTTCGCTCGCGCCGCCACTTCCTCGATCGTCTTGAACTTCAGGATGGACATGACCGGCCCGAAGATCTCTTCCTGCGCGATCGTCATATTGTCGGTAACGTCGCCAAACACGGTAGGCTCGATGAAGTATCCCTTGTCTCCCACGCGCCCGCCGCCTGTAAGCATCTTGGCGTTTTCTTTCTTGCCCTTGTCGATGTACCCCATCACTTTGTCGAACTGGTCTTGGTCGACCTGCGGCCCTTGCTCGGTCTTGGCATCGAACGGATTGCCCACCGTCCGCTTCTTCGCCCGCGCCACGCTTCTCTCAACGAATTCGTCGTAGGCCTTCTCCTCGACGAATAGTCGCGACCCTGCGCAGCAACACTGCCCCTGATTGAAGAACAGCGCAAAGTGCGCGCCCTCGATCGCCTCATCCATGTCCGCATCCGCGAATACGATATTCGGGCTCTTTCCGCCCAATTCGAGCGTCACCCGCTTCAAGTTTGTTTCCGCCGCGGCCTTCATGATCAACTTGCCCACTTCGGTTGACCCGGTAAACGCTACCTTGTCGACATCCATGTGCCGCGCCAGCGCCGCTCCCGCGGTTGGTCCATATCCCGGCAGAATGTTCACCACGCCCTCGGGGAAGCCTGCTTCCATGATCAACTCGCCCACGCGCAAGGCTGAGAGCGGCGTTTGCTCCGCTGGCTTCATCACCACCGTGCACCCCATCGACAGCGCCGGGCCCAGCTTCCACGCCTGCATCAGCAATGGGAAGTTCCACGGAATAATCTGCCCTACCACTCCCACGGGCTCATGCTTGGTGTAACAAAAGTAGTTGCCGTTCACGGGAATCGTCTTCCCATGATTCTTGTCGGCCCAGCCCGCGTAATAGCGATAACAAGCTACCGTCAGAGGGAGGTCGGCAGCTTTCGCGATCTGATACGGCTTGCCGTTGTCGAGCGATTCAAGCTGCGCCAATTCGTCGGCGTGCTTCTCAATCAAATCCGCCAGCCGGTTCAACATCGCCCCGCGCTGCGAAGCGGTCATTTTCCTGCGCCACGCGCCCGTTTCAAACGCGGCACGTGCTGCCGTCACCGCCTTATCGACATCCGCGGCATCGGCCTCCGCCACCTGCGTAATCACCTCTCCCGTAGCCGGATTCACAGTCGGAAATGTCTTGCCCGAAGCACTATTGATCCATCGTCCGTTGATCAGCAGCTTATTCGCACTGATTTTCACGCTTGGTTCGATCGCAGTCGTTGCTGTCGCCATGGAATCCTCCCTATCGAAATTGTCGCGGCGTAGCGAGTCGCAATACAAATTGGGCCCGCTCCCGCTTGAATTTATTGGTCTCATTCACCGCCGACTGGCGGCTTAGGAAGCGCGTTCGCGCCAATGAAAGGAAGGCAGGGCGGAACCCCTCCGGCCCTGTGGGTACGCAAACGTGCAACCAGAAAGAAAGCCTATACCCATACGGAGCGCGAGGCAAGCTCTGCCGCTAAGCTGTCGCCGCAAAGTGAGAATGTCCGGTTTGTGCAAAGTAGAAATGTCCGGTTTCATGGATGGCTGGGGGCCACATGGAAACGGAGCGCATTGCCTTGAGCCAACGAGAACGGGACCGACT